>Ga0265297_10000159_pt1 | contig 223914 bp, 205 predicted proteins | sample Munlanlwell13791_FD_192502 | JGI IMG/M metagenome (GOLD analysis project Ga0265297, IMG submission 192502) | Leachate microbial communities from a municipal landfill in Southern Ontario, Canada - Leachate well 137-91 | ecosystem: Engineered > Solid waste > Landfill > Unclassified | place...
GGTTGATATTGCCTCTTTTATCCCTATTCTCCTTGACGATCTTGGTGTTTACTATTCGAAATACTTTTCTGACCCCGTACCTGTATATGATGTGCCTGAACTGGCCAATTATGCTGGTTTATGAAATTAGCAACATTTGAGTTTATCCGGCGTATAGCACAAAATACCTATGGTTGCATATAATACAAAGCAAAGTATGGCAAATTACTCAATGATAGGTAAGCAAGAACCTCGTCTGACAGCAAATCTCTTTCCTTCAGCCATTTAATCGCATGTTCAGACTTGGAGCTTTTTGGGTCAGAAGCTGTTTTCAGCTTTTCCTTCGCATCTTTTTCTATCTCTTTATTTTCATGATTTAAAGAAGCTTCAGCAGCCTTGCTAAGGAGTGCCTTGGCTTTTGTGGAGACATATGGAACGGGACTCAGCGAAAGATATAGCAATATTTCCGGCCCCAACAATTTCTTATTGTTGAGTTGGCCGTATGCCAATACCGCCGTCCCTCCCTTAAAAGCCTTATCCAGAAGGTTCCCTATTCCGACTTTTCCGGCCGCGTACCTAATTGCAAGGTTGCGCAAATGAGTTCTTATGGTACTTTGCAATTCAGGCATTTTTGAAACAAGGGTTAAGAACTTCCTCGCTTGCGCAGCTCCGAAGGGTTTTGAGGAAAATAGCCTTGCAGCTATTTCATCAACATTATCTGCGTTTGATCTCATCTTTGCTTTTACATGAGTTGCAACAGACTGTTGAACATCCTTATTGCGGCTGCATAAAAGGAATAAAAGCATGTCCGAAGAAAGCTCATTCATTTTTAGTTTTTTCAGTGCAACAATAGCACTCCTGTCAGAGCTATAAGCGACCAATAAAAGACCAGCTATGGAAACGTTCGGATGATTTATGATCCTTAGCTTTATTTCCGGTGAAGGGCTGTTTGCAAGTTCTTCCAGATCATCGGCCGACAATTTGTTGCCGAGGTTGTCAAAAGCAGACTGGGCAAGTATTTCAATGTTATTACGAGATAAGCGGGGATCGGGAGTGATAAAGACCTCTTTTGGTTGTCTTCCTCCTTTTCTTACAAATGCCATCAAGGTCTTTTTCTCAGTATTTGGATGAGCAGCTAGTTCTTCGGAAAGCAGCTCTCTGGAAAATAGGACATCTATATCTTTTGCTTCAAAAGGTGTGTGTGCATTAAAGTGATCAAAGATACGCGCCCCGAGTTGGCTTTGAGTAACATCGCTATCCAAAATACCTGTTGACACAAAGTACTGAGCAAGAGTTCTCAATACAACATCATTTTTACTGCATGCCAGCATAGTGATCTGAAGAGGCGTTAAGGTTCTTGGGTCAAGCCTTTCTAAAGCTTTTATGGCACATCTCTCCGGCAACATAGCAAGCTTGACAAGCGTATCAGTTGAGGTGACCGGATGATCAATAACAGCATCTTTTACAGATCGATTAGCAGAATTGGCCAACATGTTTAAGGTTTGGGATCCTTGATAAAGCCTTTCTATAGCTACCTGGTCTTGCTCTCGCCCGTCATAGATCTTTGAAAGCAGATATTTTTCTTCTTCGGACATTTCACCTTTGACTATAAGCATTCCGCTAGAGGCATTGTAATTATATTTTGTTTTGTTGGCCTGGCAAAATAAAACAAGATCTCCCGAAAATGAAACCTTTATTTTTGTTTCTTTTTTTCTGCTTAACATCCCCCTCTTGTGAAGCGCTTTGAACGCTACAAGCGCATATCCCTCTCCTTCACAGGCAAGCTTGAATAAAATGGAATCCGGCGTATTTTTGTGACCGGCGATCCAATTAAATGGGGCATTTTCGGTCCTGCCAAATAATCTGGCTAAAAAGAAAGGTCTATATCCAGGGACTTTTTTTATTGGAAGACCGGCCAATTTATCAGGCGAACACCCGGTTTTTATAAGCTTGTAAAGGCTAAAAATAGCGTTAGGAGATTTTTCTTTTGCTTCTTCAATCAGATATCCCTGACGCATTGCTTCATGAAGAAAACTTGTTCCGGATTCCCCTTCTTTTGTACCCAATATTCTACTTGTTGCACTCGGCCATCTTGACAGTACGGCCCGCAGGACGGTACTGATCTCTTTTTGTTTTGTATTAGCTGGTATCGTTATGCTCGAAATACCGGCTTTTTGCAATGTCCTTGCGGCACTTGTGGACCCTAAGCATTGTTCTGATCCGTTTGTATCTAATACTACTTGAGAATTCCTGATAAACAATTTCGTATTACCTGATGTTGAGGCGCTGGCAACTTCCCGTGCGAGGTTTCGCGGAGCTATAGGATGGAATATCCTGTTGTATGAAAGACCTAATCGTGAAATGGTCCTATTCCCGTAGTTTAGATTTACTTTGACGATTGCCATATTTATCTCCGGATGAAAGAGGGTGCTATGAGAGCCTTGCCCCCTTCTACAATGTTATCGTGATAATAAACATGTAATTTCATCGGTTTTGTGTATAAATTGGCATTATTTGATCGCGCTGCAATCAATACCAGCCCAGAAGAAGCTTTCCCAGGGATAACGATGGAAGCTGCTTTATTTCTTCTTTAGTGATCATTCTATATCCCATTTTCCCTAATGGGTTGTACCATGATACCTGTTTTTTTTCTTCTTCTGTGAGAGGAATGGCCACTGTCAGCCGAGTTAGCCCGGTTTCTGCGGTTTTTTCAGGCGTTTGGATTTCCGGATTAATTATTTCGTTTGCTATTTCAGGTGTTTTCTCGGTCTTTTCTTCGGGCTTGATTCTAGCCACGTCCTGATCTTTCACGATCTTACTTATCACTTCATCATTTCTTTGGTCCATTGGATAAGGAGTATAAAACCACGAATATGGACGCCATAACTTGCGTTCCCTGTACCATTTAATGCCGTCTTCTGAATAGAGCTTGGGCGAATACCAGTGGGGCTTGATAGTGTATTTTGCGTTGTTGATATCTATCGGAGCTGAAGGAAACCATGTCAAAGGGTTATCCCATTTACTTGTTTCTTTGTTCTTTGTCTCAGTGTTGTCGGCTTCAACGGAGCTCGGATCGACTTTCTGGTCTTTTACCGGTGCTGGTGCAGCTTCTAATACTTGTGGGGCGTCGTCTTGTTTTGCAAGTAAATATGTCGCACTGTCTGCGGCCATTAAGAAAATTGCTGGTCTTCCGAGAGAAAGAACACTTCTTTTGTTTGTATCTGTTCTTTCGGAGCTCCCTAGATTTATAGTATTTACAGCCGATATTTGCATGCTCACACCCTTTTTACAGTCACGATAGTATATCGACAGTTTTTTTGGGGAATTTCACGCAATTTGCATTTCAGGTAGGAAAGTATGGGGACATGGTGACCCCCTCAGTAAGCTATTAAGGATTAGATGTCTTAAGTGAAAAACCTCCCAAAGAAGCTTTTTTTGGGCGCAAATTGCTTTGTCCAATCTGGGTCCAATAATCCGAACCAAAGGGGTGCGATTTCCTTAGCACCGGTAACACAGATTTGTTTGGCAGTTTCGTATTCTTCACCAAGGGGAGTATGTTGACTAAAAGGAGCTCTTTTAACTTGGGGGGACATCACACGTATTGCTCTTCTTATTTTGCCTTCGGCCATCTTTTCTCTTATTTTTTCAAGTTTCCTTAATGGCGTTAGTAAAGAAAACTCGAGGCCATCGATTTTTCTTCCGTTTACTATACAATTTGTTTGAAAAACAAATTCAAAAACGCCTCTTTGAGGGAAATAAATACCAGCATAATTCGAGAAATTAAATTGTCCGACTGTCATCCAATTTAACAGTTCCATCGTATTGGTAAGCCGATCATCAATAATGCCTCTGCTTTTCCAGACTTCTTCAAACTCGTCAGCTATTTGCTGCTCATTTGAAGAGCTAATCAGTTTTCCGGTTCCGGCATTTATTGATTCTATAACTCCAGGTGTTAAGGAGCATATTTCCTCTCCGGCAACCAACGCCCAATCTCTTACATGGGCCTCTGTTGAAACCATAACAGGTTTTGCTTCCATCGATAGATCTTTGCATGCTTCCAGCAAATAATGAGTAGATTCCACGCAATCCCAACCAGGATAGTATCTGCGGTTATCTAACTCTCTTGGTTGTGAGGCTCTTAGCCTAAGTTCCATTGTCCTTTGTGGACTTTCGGCAACAATTCTTGCGGAAGGGTGATGGAAGAATGGGAGATATCCATATTCTTCCATTGGGAACATTCCCTTCGCAAATGCCATGACAACTGACATCTTGCTGATTGTCATAGTTCAACCTTGGTCTTCTGATGATTACCCAAGAAATAATATGCTATCTTTATATGCATTTCTTGTCTTGATTGGAGCCAAATCATTTTGTATTTTTACCGTTTTTACATTAGAGCAAAAAATCATGATCTTTTCTTTTTACCCCACTACTTTGTCATCATGAACGACCCAACGACGACAACCGAGGGTAGCTATGATCATCACGAAGTTTTCCGACGAGCTCCGGATAAATACTTTCCAGTTCAGCAAGAATCGCAGCTCTTTTTGTCTCATCATGAGAGGATAAAATGTCTCGAACAAAGGATGTGTCAATTTCACAATGGGATTTTTCCGGAGAAATTACCGTTTCTTCGTATTTATAAACAGGCCAATCTGAATACATATAATCTATTGTTTGCGATTTCCCCTTCTGTTCTATTTGATCGATTACCTTAATGGGATTTCTTTTAGTCAAAGTTTTAATTGTTTTAGCTATATTCTTATCAGTAGCAAGAGGGTGTCTCGCAATTGCACACAATACTCTTTTATTTTTAGAATGCGCAAGCTGAGATAACATATCTGAAGACAATCCTCTTTTGCTTAGGGTCGTATATGCGTCAAAGGCGTAACGATTGTCTATTAAAGCCAACTTGATAAACACAGTATTTGGGGCATCTGCGTGCAAAGCCAGCCATCTATTTTTCAGAGTTGTATTCCACTTTAACAGCCTACCCATCTGCCAATGTAAATACCTTAAAGAATTCATGCCTTTTTCTCGAATGCCACGAGTTGCTAAAGCTAAAAGCCAACTAGAATACCCTCCTAGCGCTCCGACAATCACTGCTGTTCCACCTTCACCGGGCCTAGAATTATTAAATACCAAAACAGCAGGCAATATCGATCCCGCTAAAATTGCTATGGTAGTGAATACAAAATCATCATCATGTATATATCTCAAAGGATTTTCTCTTTCATAGAATTCTTTCCACGTAAACGGCATCTCTATCTTTTGCCCGGTATTTGCATCTACAATATCCATCGCAACAGGCACATCCGCTAATAATCGTTCAGCCTTCGACAGCGTCCTCGTCGTCACCGCCCTAAAAATACTCCCAATCTGATTTGCGGCAGTGCCTTGCGGTAGCTCCATCTCACTGACTCCCGATTTTTCAAGCAGTTTGGCATATAATGGTAAATCTATTGCGGTTTCCCCAAGCTCTGTCTGTACGGTAATTCCTGTCTGTGACGGCTTGATCTTTACAGCGCATATTTGTGTGAGATTTCCGACCTCTCTGCCAAATCTTCTTGCTACAAGCGGATGTATTGCTCTATTTACAAGCAATCCCACTCTTGAAATGCTCCTGTTTGCCAGATTCATCGTCACGACCGGTCTTGCTAATATTGTTGCCATTGTATTGGTCCTCCTGTGGCTATGTATCGACAGGAATTACGGGAAATTTCACCCGATTTTAAAATTGATATTTGTGGAAATATTCCACATTTGAAGCGGGCCGTAAGAAGCTAAGCGATCTGACGGTTTATTTCATCTTCCAAGGCGCGGGGAAAACTCCGTATTATTGCCTGGTGATCTGCCGGGAGGAAGGCGCCTAACTCTAGGCGAAAATCAACCGATTTCGCTTGGGCCACTATCAGGCTTTTGACTTTAGAAAGCTTTGTTTTTTGTTCCGAAGAAAGCATCCCTTTTCTCATTATGAAATACAGGTCATAATAGTCGCGGGGTTTTTTTCGCTCTAGGAGCGCTCCGAATATCTTTTCATTCACCAGCTCGTTTTGAGGTAAATGGACGATATTATAGGTTGGCGCAAAATCATTTGCGATAATATCAATTTCACCTGTTGTTAAATCGCCGCTTCTCGAAGAAATATTGAGCTCGACATCCAAAGGAGGTTGATCCAACATTCTAAATGTGATGATACCAAAATATCCGCCGCTGGTTATTCCGGATTTTTTCCCTATTTCCGAATTTATGCCCGTATTGCCGATCTCCGCCAGGGCTTTTCCAAGAGTCTTTTCCATAAAGGTATTAATTTGCCAATCGGGAACCCCGGAAAGTGAAAAATCCAGATCTTCCGAGAATCTAGGACTCCCGTATATTATGCGGAGAGCGGTCCCGCCTTTGAAAAGCAGTCTGTTAGAGTCCGGAAGCGAATACAAAATGCTCAGGAAAACGTGCTGAAAATATTCCCTTATAATGTTAGGGAAAAGAGCGGATTGATATTGTCTGCTTAGTTTTTCAAGGTTGTCAATTGAGATCATGTCAGCGCCTCTTTGATAGATGCGATAAGTTTTGGGTTATTAAAACCCAGGGCATACCGTGCCGCTTTGCCCGCATTTATCTTTTTTTTAACAAATCTGTCGAGAGGCTTTTTCCCGGAGCGCAGGCGGAAATAATTGAGATCGACAAAAGCCTTTTCGGCGTCCGCGATCCTAAAACTTAGACCCTTTTGTTGTTCTATTGAGTAGCCCGCAAACGCTTCTTTTTTGATCTTACGATAAGAAAAGACCCGGCCCAAGGCTTCAAATTGACGGGTGGTTTTGGTCGTTACAGATGTAATTTCGTATACCGTTTCCGGAATAATGTTGTGGTAGGACAAGGCAAACTCCAGAGAAATATATGACGGCTCATACAGTTTATTTGCGAGAAAGAGCTCTGAAGGAAGCGTGTCCGGAAGCGAGTACAGGCCCCTTTTTACGCGGACAATAGCGCCTTTTTTTAAATACCTGTGCAGAAGAAAAGTCGCGGCTACTTTTGAAACTCCAAAGAGCCTTTGAATATCAACAAGAGAGAAAAGGGGAAGTTTTTTCCCTTTGATCTTTCGCTCAAAATCATACCAATTCACTAACTTAGCCATATTGCTAATATACCAAAACATATTGATTTTGTCAATACCGAAAAACTATGGATTTCACAAATTCGTTGGCTTCTTCAAGCCATTTGAGGCGGGCGGACAAGGGCATTTTAGAATATTCAAGAAGTTTTTCTTTTGGGATCTTAACAAGACCTTTTTTGAAAATGTTATTTGTTTGCTTCATCCCTTAATTCCTCCAGCATTTTTATATCCATCATGTCCTGATCCCGTGCCGAGAGTTTTTTGAGCTCAATAAGATCGTCAAAAGATATAACATCTACAACTGTGTTCTCAGCTCTTTTTGTCTGTTTTCTTGAGTAAGCTTTCTCAAAATCTAAGGGATTTTCTACGAAGACGTCAATGATCTTATAGTCATCTTTCACGAAGGAAAAAACTACCATATTCTTTTCTTTGGCCCATTTCTTTCTTAAGGCTTCACTTGCAAGATCTTCCATTTTTACCGGAAGTTTTGGGATGAACTTCAATTGTTTTAAGACCCCGAAGAACTTAGTAAGATTATCTTTGGAAAGGTCAAGCATCATATCTATATCGGCAGTGAACCTGACTACTCCGTGGAGCACAAGAGCAACCCCGCCAACGACCAAATATTTTACCTTTGACCGGTTTAATAGGTCGAATAGTTCCAGATAGTACATTTGAAAAGGATTATAGCATAAAGAGCTCAAAAATCATGCGCACATGCTGTTTTACAAGCAGATTAGATCAACATAAAAGGATTATAACTTGTCATGCCTTTTCTGCAGAACATGAGTGCCTGCATCGCGAACATACTTGCCCATGAATTGTAAGTATCTATATCGCTGCCGTCCTCTGTGCTGGTGCCGTAACGGAACCCGCCGTAGACCTTCGGGTCCTCCTCATCATCCCAATTTTGATATGACAGCATAAATTCCAACAATTTTTTGCTTGCGGGGGCGAAATGCATTATCTCAGGACTGGCTTCTTTTGCGATAAAAAATAGTCTGATCGCCTGGGCCTGAATATCGCTTGATACAGCTTTTGGGAAAGGGACCGTGCTTTCATAATTCCTTCTTACGTGACCTTTTTTATCGGCCTGCTGCAACAGCCAACGCGTTCCCGCGACTCCGGCGCTAACAAATTCTTCTCTGGACAATAAAGTTCCGGCCGATAAAAGCCCTTCCGCTGAATAGCAATGAGGATGCGTATAGGTGGATCCGTCGGGCAACTTGAATCTTCCTGTATCTTTTTCCTGATATTTTAAGGCGTTAGAACACAAATGCACGGCGCAATCAGAATATGAAGCATCTCCAGTGACTTTGTGCATGTGGAGCATAGCAATAGCAACTTTTGCCAGGAATGATCCGGGAGAACAGGACCATCTGTCGTTGAATTCCAGATAGCGGTTCTCGTGGAAAGAGTAGAGCGCTTGTATCCTTCCTCCGGGAGGCGCCATTTTATCCAAAATAAAAGCAGCTATGGTCCGTGCCGCCGTCAGATATTTTTCGTCAAATGTTTTTTCATAAAGGTTTAAAAATCCGTTCAATATTATGCCATTATCAAATGTTGCGATCAGACCGTGCTTGCTGTGGAACACATCCCCATTTCCCGTTCCTCTTTTTTCGTAAAACCTTGAAGGTACGGCTCCGCAGTCGCGAAATCCTCTGCGCAGGATCCAATCCCCGGCCCGTCTTGCGCTGGTCATATATGTGTCGGTATTTTCACCGAGCGGTTCCGATTCCGCAAGCGCGCACATCGCGGTCATCCAATAACCCATTATTTCCGGATAAATATATGCGTATGAACCCTTGTCGGCATCATACCAGCTATAGACAGCACCTGTACGGGTTTGCATGCCGGAATTGAGTAGCCAGTTCCGTACAGCAGAAAAAGATTTTCCGACAGATTCTTCCTGTTTTTTTGTTCTGATGGCTTTGAGCGCGTCCACCGTAGCTTTGATCTGCTTTGGTGTAAATAGAGCAACTCTTTCCGGAGCATGAGGATTCCGTTTGTCTTTATATCTTTCGTATAAAGCGTCCAGTATCCTTTGAGCTGATTTTCCGTCGCCATACGGAGCGCTTGTAGTGATCATCTGTTGGTATGCCTGTTCATCTCCCAAAAGATTTTCGGTTTCCTGCAAAATGCTTTCTACGGTAGTTCCAACTATTTTTGTGGCCTTACATGCTATGCCTTCCGGCCGCTCCGTGCTTCCGCGCATGATAAGTACCGGCTTGCCGAGCGCCGGCGCTTCTTCCTGGATACCTCCGGAATCGGTCAATATGAGGTAGGATCTTTTCATCAATTGTACAAAGGATATATAGTCGAGAGGTTCCAGCAAAAGGACATTTGCAACACCCTCCAGGTGCTTTTTTACGATCTCTCTTACCTGAGGGTTTTTATGCATAGGCCAGACTACCAAGACATCTTTGTGTTGACGGGCTATTTTTGCGACCGCTGAACATATATTCTTTAAAGGCTCTCCTATATTTTCTCTTCTATGGGCGGTAACAAGAATTATCCTTTTGTCTCTTGGGAGATCCGTAATACTTTTCGAAATAGCATTGTTTTTGGAGGCGATCACCAGAGCATCTATTACAGTATTTCCCGTGCATACTATATCGGACATCTGGACCCCTTCTCTCACAAGGTTTTGCACTGCTGTTGTTGTAGGAGCTAAATGAAAATCCGCTATTTGGGATATGACCTTCCTGTTCTTTTCTTCCGGGAACGGGCAGAACGCTCCGTAAGCCCTGAGTCCCGCTTCAATATGCGCTACGGGTATCTTTTGAAATGAAGCGGCAAGCGCAGATGCCATTGCGGTGGTGGTATCCCCGTGAACGACCAGCACGTCTGTTGTATTTGATTCCAATATATTCCCGATCCCGGTTACGATCCTTGATGTAAGCTGGCACAGGCTTTGTCCTTTTCTTAAAACGGAAAAGGCCTGGTCTGCTTCTATTTCAAAAACACTTAATGCCTGGTCCAGCATTTTTCCGTGCTGTCCCGTTGTAACAACATTTGTGTTAAACCTGTTGTCTACTTGCGCTCCCAGTATTACCGGTGCCAACTTAATAGCTTCCGGACGGGTGCCCATGACAAACGTTGTCCTTAGCTGCTTATATGCGGCCGGTCTAACGGCACGTAATACTGAAATTCTTTGTCCCATTTTCTTTTGATACTCTCCTGATATTCCTTTACATGACCTATAGTTCTATCGTCAAATCTTGGGGTAAATTTCACCCAATTATTTTGTGTGTGCCGTGTTAAAATAAACGCATGCGGACCATATCTCTACGCGGAAAATGGCAATATATCTTAGATCCGAAAGAATCCGGAGAAAAATCGCGTTTATTCGATCCCTCCAAGAAATTCAAGAGCTCGAAAAAAATGAATATCCCCAGCAATTGGCAGGTTGGGGGAATAGATAACTACAGCGGCACTGTCTGGTTCAAAAAAGAATTTGACGGCATAGACATAAAAGACGGCGAGGATGCGATATTACAATTTGCGGGAGTAGATTATTTTGCGAAAGTCTGGCTCAACGGAAAACTCCTCGGCGAGCATGAAGGTTATTTTCAACCGTTTGAGTTTGATGTTACGAAATTCTTGAACACTTCCCCTCTCCCCATGGGAGAGGGGGTAGGGGTGAGGGCCAACGTTCTCGTTGTCAAAGTTTCTTCTCCGGCGGAACCCGCCGGAAAAGATGCGTGGCCTCACCGCAAGCGGCTCATAAAAGGAGTTTTTGGCCATCACGATGTCAGACCGGGGGCTTGGCACGGGAAACTCGGGCAAAGCAAGGGGACCGGAGGGATTTGGAACGATGTCAACCTTATAATTTGCAAAAAAATCAGACTATCCGGTATAAAAATCAATCCCAAGCTGAAGGACAATTACAAGACCGCCGACTTGAACATTGAGATATTTGCGGAAAATACGACTTCCTTTTCTAAAAAAGCCGTGGCGATCGTGGAAATAATAGGCCCGAACGGCAAAAACGTCGACCGATTCAAGTCAATGCTAGAACTTAGGTCCGGTATAAACATTTTTGACGTAAAGACTGTGATCAAAGGGCCTCATTTGTGGTGGCCGAGAGATCTTGGAGAACAGAATCTATATTATGCAAAGGTTAGTCTTTTTGACGCAAAAAGCGGAGAGCTTTTGTCTTTGACGGAAAGCAGATTTGGCATACGCGAGATAAAAATAGGGGAGAACAAAGCCTGGATAATCAACGGAAAGAAAATATTTGTCCGCGGGTCCAATATTATCCCCGAAGAATATCTTTCCGCATATTCTAAAGAGCGCATAAAAAAAGATGTCGAGCTGATAAAAGAGTCCAATTGTAACGCCGTGCGCGTGCACGCTCACGTGAACCGCAAAGAACTTTACGACGCTCTTGACGAGGCGGGAATAATGGTGTGGCAGGATTTTGCTCTTCAGTGGGAATATATCGATACTCCGCAGTTTATTTCCGAAGCCGTAAAACAGATACGGGAGATGGTAAATCTTCTTCACAACAACCCTTGTGTCGTCGTGTGGTGCTGCCACAACGAGCCGGTAGCAAAAGCTAAAAAACTGGACGACCTTCTTTTTAAAGCGGTCGGGCAGGAGGACACGACCAGAGCGATATTTAAATCTTCGGATTTTCACGAGCATCCGTATCCCGGCTGGTTCTGGGGGCACTACAGATATTTCCTTTCGCTTGTCGGAAAGCCGTTCCCGTCGGAGTTCGGCGCGCAGGCGCTTCCTCGTGAAGCGACGCTGAAAAAAATGTTCGCAAAAAAAGACCTGTGGCCGCCCAACTGGTTTGCATGGGCGTACCGCGATTTTGTTTATGAGCAGACCTTTCATATAGCTGGAGTGGAACAAGGCCGCACGCTAAAAGAATTTATCAGGAACAGCCAGGATTATCAGAGCCGGGTCATAAAATTTTCTGTCGAGAACTACCGCCAGCACAAATGGTCTCAGATAACGGGGATCTTTCATTTTATGCTGCTCGAGCCGTGGCCGGCGGTCTCTTATTCGGTCACCGATTATTTCAGGAACCGTAAAAAAGGATTTTTCGCTCTAAAAAAGAGCTTTCAGCCTGTGGCGGTGCTTAGCTCTCTCCAGCGTAGCGCCTACGGTATCGGCCGTAAAATTGAGGGGCAATTTTGGATAGTGAACGACTACCCGCGGGATTTTAGGAACGCGAAGATCGTGTTCTCGCTAAAAAGAAAAAACAGGGCCTTACACAGGTTTGCGGCGGTAACAATAGATGTGGAAAGTGACTCTTGCAAGGAGGTCACAAATAAGGTATATTCATATACAAAAGGGCTTGAGATCCCGCTCAAGATAAGGTCAGGCCCTGCAGAGTTGTTTGCGGACGTTTTTGACAGCAAAGGCAAGTTAATTTCTTCAAATTCCGAAGAAATAGATCTGGTAAGAATCCCAAAAGGGACCGAGCTGTTCAACGCAGAGTTTTTGTGGGAGTAGTTTTGTGCAAAAAGGTCTCTGGCAAGAGATAAAAAAATACAGGTTCGCCTATTATTTTGTCCTTCCGACATTTTTGGCGATGCTTTTGCTTCATATATTCCCGGTCTTTCAGGCCTTTTATATGGCCTTTCTCAAACTGAACCAGTTCACCATCAGCCAGTATCTAATGGCCCCTTTTGCGGGGTTTGACAATTTCTCACAGATACTTTTTAATCCGGACAGCCCGATACGCATCGGACTTCTGGAAGCTGTCAGGAACACGGTTATATATACCATCCTGGTAACTTTGGGCACTACCGTTTTTGGCATGATAGTCGCTCTTATGGTGAACCGTAAAATGCGCGGACAAAATATTTTCAGGGCGCTTTTTCTTTTCCCGTGGGTCGTTCCCACATATGTGACAGGTCTTTTGTGGGGATTTATGTGGCAGAAGGAGATCGGTGTCATAAATATTTTGCTGGTTGATTGGCTGCATCTTTTGCCTTCCAAGCCGTTCTGGCTTTTGGGCCCTAATACTATGTGGGCGATAATCATCCCGACCATATGGAGATACTGGCCGCTTTCCATGCTCATGCTGCTTGCGGGAATGCAATCTATACCGGAAGAACTTTACGAGGCCGCCGAAATAGACGGGGCTTCCGGCTGGAAAAAGTTCTGGTCCATAACATTTCCCATGCTCAAGCCGGTATGGGCAATACTGCTTTTGTTCGGTCTCATCTACAACACTTACTCGTTCAACATAGTCATCATGATGTTCGGTTTTGGCGCGGGTTTCCCCGGCGAATGGGGAGACCTTATGATGACCAACATCTTCAGGAACACTTTCCAGCAGTGGGCGTTCGGTGTGGGCGCCGCGGCTTCCGTTTTGCTCTTGATCGTTATGGTCATAATAGTGAATTTCTGGTTCAGGTTCTATCAAAAAGCCGAAGAAATGAGAGAGTAACAGATGCGCCTTACCTATTATATGCAGCAAAGGCTTGTAAAACGCGCGATAGACGCGGTGATGATAGTCCTGCTTATCATTACGCTTTTTCCGATATTCTGGATGGTCTTTTCTTCTTTCAAAAGCAACACAGAGATACTTCTGGGCAATATTCCTTTCGGCAAAGCGGGCAACGATGTATTGAGTATTGACAGCCGCGGCAGATCCCTGTTCGCTTTTACTTCTGACGGCGGGCTTAACAAATTTGATATAGACTCCGGCGCGCTGCTAAAGCACGGCTCGGTAAAATCCCTGGCCACTAGTTTTGTTACGGACGATCAAAATGTCTGGGTGGGCACATCCGACAAAGGGCTCATTCAAGTGTCTTTGGACGATTTTTCAAAGAAACGGAGTTTTTCATATAGAATAAAGGATTTTGACGTAAACAAGGTGGTGTCCACTTCTCTTGCAGATGACGGCAGTTATATATGGATAGCTTTCCAGCAGAAGAATATAGAAACTCTGCTCAAATTCGACAAGAACAAAATGGCTTTTGTGGACGAGATTTCTTTTGCCGGCGCGCTTTCACCGTCCCAGGCCACTTCTCTTTTGAGGGACGGCGGTCTTTTGTGGATTGGAACAAATAAAGGGCTGATCGCTCTAAACGTTGAAAGCGGCAAGGTCATTAAAACTTTTAGTCTGGACTCGCTAAATCTTCCGCCAATCGACATCCGCGATCTGACAAAGCACGGGGAAAATCTTTTCTTTACGACATCCCGCGGGGTGTATGCGTTTTCTCCAGCCGCCGGCCGGTTAATAAGATCTTTTGATTCAGATAAAGGATTGTTGTCAAACAGAGTGAACAATATAACGTTTTCGGGAAATACGATGATCGTAGCGACTAATGCGGGCATTTCCGCGGTGGACCTGGGAAAAGGCTCCGTAAATAATTTTGAAGCGGTGTTTTCTCCGGTTGACGGCTCCAAAGAGATGAAAAAACTTGTCCGCGCCGATGTTTTCGGACTGTTCAAAAAGGACGGCAAGCTTTTTGCAGGCGCCTCTTCCGGAAGAATAAGCCTGATAGACTTGAACAGTTCCGCCGTTCTAAAAGCTTACGCTGCAAAGGACGGCCACACCCAGATACGCTGGAGAAACTATGTTGATCTTTGGAAAAATATTAATTTCGGCCTTTATTTAAAAAATTCACTCATAATCTGCGGCATAACGATGGTGATAGCGATGATCTTTGCAACGCTTGCGGCATACGCGCTTGCCAGGTTCAATTTTCCGGGCAGCAATTTTTTTAGTATCGGGGTCCTTGCGACACAGATGATCCCCGCGATAATGTACCTTATACCCATATACATAATGTTCACCAAGTTCACCATGCTTTCGGGCGTTCCCATGAAGGGCACTTATTTCGGGATGATACTTGTGTACAGCGCATTTTTCATACCTTTTTCCATATGGATACTGCGCGGATTTTTTGCCGCGATCCCCATTGAGCTGGAAGAAGCCGCCCGTATCGACGGCTGCAATCCTTTCCAGGTATTTTGGTATATTGTGCTTCCTCTGGCGGTGCCGGGAATAATAGCCACGGGAGTATATGTGTTTTTGACCGCCTGGGATGAACTTATGTTCGCGTGGGTCCTTACCAACGCAGACACGATGACGATCCCTGTAGGAATAAGATTGTTTGTCGGCAATTACCAGAACCGGTTCGACCTTATGATGGCGGCAGCAACGGTCGCGACCATACCGGTAATGGTATTGTTCTTTATGCTGCAAAAATATATCGTCAAGGGTTTGACTGCCGGGGCCGTAAAAGGATGAAAAAAATCGTAGGGGTTGGTTTTAAACCAACCCTACCGTAAAATATTATTTATTAGGAGGGAAACAAGATGAAAAGGTCTCTGATGTTTTTATCGGTAGCGGTCCTTATATTTTCCGCAGGACCGGTTTGGGGCTCAAGCGAGAAGATTGACGCCGCAAGTAAACAGGGCATCTATTTTGGCATATTCAGGGAAGGTGCTCCTGCCAATATGAGCCTTGTAAAGGGCATCGAGAAAAAATCCGGGACTAAATTTCCCGTGGTGATGTGGTACCAGGATTACAGTTGCGTTTTTAATCCGGATTTTTGCAATAAAGTTGTTGCCAACGGGGCCATTCCGCACATAGTCTGGGAGCCGTGGCTTTGGAAGGACAAGGAAAAGATCAAGCTGGACAACATAAACGCTGGAGAATGGGACCCGTACATACGCGAATGGGCGCAGGACATAAAAGCCTGGGGCAAACCCGTCTTTATAAGGTGGGGACATGAGTTTAATATCGAAGGGTACCCGTGGTGCATAGTCAATAACGGCAAAGATCCCAAAAAATATGTAGCTGCCTTCAGAAGAGTACGAAATATCTTCAAAAAAGAAGGAGCCGACAACGCGCTTTTTGTCTGGACTCCGATGAACGATTCCTGGCCGAAAGAGTTTTGGAACGATATGAATCTGGCCTATCCGGGGGATGAATATGTCGATTGGATAGGGCTGGACGGATATAACTGGGGCACTACCCAGACGTGGAGCTCCTGGCAGAGCTTTAGAGAGCTGTTCCGAGATACGGCCAGGCAGATGTGGAGAAAGCATCCTACTAAGCCTATTATGATCGCGGAGATGGGATCTTCGGATAAAGGCGGGGACAAGGCCAAATGGATAGAAGAGATGCTGCAGGACCTAAAGAGGATGCCCTATATAAAATCCGTGAACTGGTTCGACGAAAAGAAAGAAGCCGATTGGCGCATTGAGTCAGACGCAAAAACTTTTGCGGCCTTCAAAAAGGTCATAAACGACCCGTACTTTATATCATCATCTTCTTCACTGGTAGAGAAGATGAGCGGCCCGACGCTCAAGATCGTTAAAAAAACGGCTTTGGCGCAGTACGCTTCAAAAGCAATAAAAATCGACGGCAGTCTTGCGGATTGGGCCGATGCAAAACCTCTTGTTCTGAACCAGGAATCACAGCTGCAGGAAGGTTTTTCTCTGTGGAAAGGGGCGGAAGATCTAAGCGGAAAGATCTGCATAAAGTGGGATAATACAAACCTTTATGTTATAGCGGACGTGAACGACAATGTTCCCTTAAAAAACCCAAAGACCAAGAACAACGTATGGAACGGCGATTCGATAGAAATGACCATAAGCCTGAATCCTTCGGCCGATCCCGGGAGAGACTCGTTCGTAAAAGGGGACAAACAGATCGGGTTTGGTACAGGCAACGGTACAAATGTTAAGCCTTCGATATGGGATTGGACTTCCGCAAAAACTCCCGAAGGCGCCCAGATAGACGTCAAGAAAAAGTCAGGCGGATATATTCTTGAGGCCAAAGTTCCGTGGAGCGCTCTTAGCACGTTTACTCCGTCAGCCGGAACGAAAATAGGCTTTGATTGTGCGATAGACGACTCCGATGACGGCAAAGCCAGGACAAAACAGATGGTCTGGAACGGTGACTTTATGTTTTACAAAGACCCGGGGGTATGGGGAGTGTTGGAACTGACGAAGTAGTATATTTGTAGGGCGGGTTTAAAACCCGCCCTTACTCTTTTTACGGACCTACAATATATTTTCAGTGAAATTCCCCGGAAATTCGTCCGATAACCCTTTAGTAGAGTTGACCTTTAAGAGATAAGAGTGTTATATTTCTCAACAAAAGGGGGTGAAAGAATGAAAAAGCACATTTTTGCGGCGGTTATGATATTGTTCATCGCGGCGGTCTCGTATGCTCAGATCGGCACCAGACTGGTCGACAATTTTGAAAGGAACCAAAGCCTGAAAAGCCCGGAATGGTGGAAGTTTGACAATGTCACCGTTTCGGTGGTAAAAAATCCGATTTCCCGACCGGGGGACAGATTGGCCGCATCAGCGGGAAAATACTCGCTTAATATGAAAGGCAATGCCAAGAACTGGTATTGCGGCGGTATCGGGACTTATTTGGGCGTTGATGCGAGCGGTTATAACGGTCTTGATATGCTGGTTTACGGCTACGGTCAGGACAGCGGAACGATCAAGATAGAGCTGTACGATGACGACAAAGGCGCCTGGAATACGGTTTACGACAAAGACTGGAAGCCCATAAAAGACGACCTTTGGTTTACCGAGGTTAAGGTCGACTGGCGCGGATGGAAGAGGGTCTATATCCCATTTTCTAATTTTGCACTTTTCAATCCCAAATGCGGTGACGGCGTGATGAACTTTGACCAGAGCAAAGGCTCCGGCGGACTTTTGCAGGTACAGATGATAATGATAGCGACTTCACCGGACGGCGAGACCAATGTAAATCTGGACAATATCAGGCTTGTGACAAGAGAATCGGACGAGGAGTAAGGAGAATGAGAGCCGGAGGAACAATTTTTTTATTTGTGTGCACGGCTTTAGTTTTTATCGGTGGAGGGGCGGCTTTTGGCGCGTCCGCTGCGGTAAATGCTGATGCCACGGTGACGGTAAAAGAGATTTTTTCTCTGGCTCTTGACTCATCTTCTGTCGATTTTGGCTCGGTCAGACAGGGGGAGTGGAAAGAAATATCCGGTTCGCTTGGTTACGCGAACGAAGCGATCTGTAAATCTAATACGGGAAGAGCCTGGACGCTATCTATCAAAGCCACGGCGCCTTTTATGTCAGACTCTGAAATAATTCCTCTGGAAAACCTGAAATGGCTAAGCACCTACGCAGGCAATAAGAACGCCCCTTACAACAATTACAGCGACGGTCTAGTAAACCCTCCATCCGCCGGTTATGTGGATTTTACTTTGTCTGATGCCGTTATTTTCAGGTCGTCCGGAGCTTCCATTTCCAATCACAATACTTTACCGCTTGGAGCGGAGGTGCAGTTTAAATACGCGATATTTATTCCGGAAACGATAAAAATAGCTCCTGGCAGCTATTCTACCAGGATCGTATATACAATGACCGAATAGAACTACAAAATCCATTTTTTGGATTTTGTAGTTTTTGAAATAAACATGTAAACGAGGAGGGCTAAGAAATGAGAAAGGTATTGTTTGCGGCGGTCATATTTCTTTTGACAGGAGCGGTCTGTATCGGAGCGCAATCGGCGGACCAGCAGGCCACATTTACGGTTTCGGTGGCATCCGTGTTTGAGCTCAGTATAGATCAGGGTTTCATAGATTTCGGGAGGATGAATCCGGGGGAGACCAAATGGAACATGCCTCCTGCCGGAATAATGGTACAGGCAAAAACGAACGGCGGGAAACCCTGGTATCTGAAAATAAGCAATGACTCTCCTTTTTCCTCCGGTTCAAATGTGATATCCAACACTAATTTCTCCTGGTACGGATGGACAAGCGGTTCCGGTAAATGGTATGGAACGGGTGAAAATACAATGTCGGTAACGCCGGGACTGGTATATTCCTCGGGAGTCGGGGAAGAAAACAACCTTCCGGGCGGCACCCCCAATTTCATGAAGTTTCGCTTAAAGGTCCCGAACAACCAGACACCCGGTTATTATACGACCGTGGTCAAGTTCACGATGACCGAGTAGTTTAAAAAAAGAGGAAAAATAATTATGTTCCATCCGAATAAAATCAGGGCCGTTTGTTTGCCGCTGATCTTTATGTTTGTTTTTTGCGGTTGCATGGAGGCGATCACCGTTGAGATCGATCCTGCCGGACGCAATGTGATCGATTTTGAAGATATGAATCCGGGTGAGTATAAAGAACTTCCATCAAGCGGATACTGGCATGCACTGGTCGTAAAAAATTCGGTCAGTTCGGCCTGGCAGGTCAGCGTGAGTTGCGACGGAGTCCTTCGCAACGGGTCTTCCACAATACCCAGCTCTGTTTTTGGGTGGATGGCGACTTACGCGGGCGCAAAAGATGCTCCTTATGACAGTTACAGCGATGGGTTGCTTCCTTTGGCATACAGGCCTTTTTATGAATCGGGACAAGCTTTTTTTCTATCTGCCAATTCGTCAAAACTTGTCGACGCGGGACATCTCACAACTCCGAGCGGAGCAGAGATCCAGCTGAAGTATTTTCTGTCCATTCCTGACAGTCAGCTTGCGGGCGATTACACTTCAAAAATAACGTATACGGTAACCCAATAAGGAGGAAGAAGAGTGAAAAAGATATTAGCAGTTGTCTGGGTCCTGATCTCGTTGAGTGCCGCGGCGTCAGCGTTTTCGCTAAATGTAGATCCTTCAAGCCTTGTGCTTTCAGCCGGTTCAAACGAGAGCATATCCGGAACGATAATCTTGGACAACAAAGGCAATGATGAAATATCGGTCAACGCGTATGCCGAAGACTGGACCTTTATGCCGGACCGCAGTAAGTCCTTCAGAAAACCGGGTTCAGCAAAATATTCCTGCTCAAAGTGGATAACGCTCTATCCCGACAGTTTTAAACTGGCTGCAGGCGCTTCCCAGCAGGTAAAATATACCCTTACCGCCCCGAAGGACGCATCCGGCGGATATTACAGCGTGATATTTTTTGAAACGCAACAGAACGATCCGGAGGTCCAAAAGAACTCCAATATCATAATTGCAGGCAGGATCGGAACGATAGTCTATTTTGACACAAAAGGCAATGCCGAGAAAAAAATGTCAGCCGGAGATCTTAAGATCTCGAAGGCGCTTCCCGGAAAGCCGATGTATTTCAAGATGACTGTGAAAAATGAGGGCAATACATATGTCGCGCCTTCGGGCAACATAATAATAGTTGATGAGCTGGGAACTCTCCAGGCAAGGATAGATATCGCTAAGCGGTATGTCCTGCAGGGGGAAAGTATTGTTTTGCAGGAAAAGTGGACCAGCTCTCTTGCGGATGGGCAGTACGATGTAATAGCAACGCTTGACTTTGGCGGTGAAGCTCCGGTATCGCTGAGAAAGCGGATAACGGTCAAGAAATAGTCCGGTCGGAATGGATGCAGGATGTATTATGGCAAAGAGAGTTCTAATTATTATCTGCGCGGTAATTATGGCGGTCTTTATTGCATCGGCGGTCTTTGCTGCCGAGAGCAATGTAGAGCTAAGCCTCAACGCAAGCCGTGTATTTGACAACGCCAGCAATGTTTCGCGCGCGATCAGCGCAAATCAGGATGTTGCGCTTGTTGAGGTAGAATCTACGTCAAGGTTCAAGATAACCGGCGTGGGGCTTGGCACAACTTATGTATATGTCTGGTGGAGCGACGATTCCTACAGCGTATTTAAGGTGTCTGTTAAAAACCTTATGCGCAGTAAACAGGCCGAGCTTCTTAAAGCCGTCTCTCAGGACGGCAAGAACATGCGGTTTGAATTGTCCGGATCATCCTACGGCGGACAGTCGGAGTCGCAGTATTCGTCCAATCGCTGGGCGTACGGCGGTTTTTTCAGCGGGCTCAAGATCTCGGGCGATACCCCTTTGGGCCGGACCGATTCTTATGTAAACTACGAAGGGTACAATGCAAGCCATGGGTTGACCGCATTTTCTCTGAACTTTAAAGGAGAAAACTATTATGTAGACGCAGGCGACGGCACCATTTCTTTTTCTGAGACCACGCTTCCATATCTGCACTATCAGGGAATTCAGTTGAGACGCGATTTTTCGGACCAGATGTCTTTAACATTCGTTGCCGGCGCCAGGGGGCAGGGCTATTGGGGCAAGGATGCGCTCCGGGATACCCGTCCCACCCAAAAATTTTCGGCTTTGCAGGCTACTTACAAACCTGTGAAAGAACTTTCTCTTGATTTCAGGGCCGTTACTTCTTCAACGGAAGGGATCTCGGCCAAGAGCGATATAATCGGGGTAGGCGCAAAATACAGTCCCGTACACTGGTTTTCTCTGGCAGGCGAAGTTTCAAAGAGCATGGATGATTCGGCTTGGAAGACCGAAGCAACCTACAATGACAGGGGGCTTTCTCTAAAAGGTATCTATAAAAATATTCCGGCGGACTTTGTAACGCCTCACGATTCTTTGGACTCGCGCGGTGTGGAAGGCTTTTTCTTTTACGGCTCCCATAATCCTTTCAGTTTTATACGCTGGAGTGCGCAGGCCAGCCGTTACAAAAACTCTTATACGCAGGCAGTCGGAAGCGATATATATAACAGCGATGTTTCTGGAAACATCGACCTTTCTGTAAACCGGAATTTGACTTTAACTTATGCGCCCTGGCAGAACGATCACAGGGGCTTTGACGGCGGAGGTCTCGGACAGGGAGCATTGGCGCAGGCCAGCTATGCTTTTAAACTTCTCGGGTTCTCAAATATTTTTTTCAGGTACCAGCCCAGCAAGTTCACTAATTCTTCTACCGGCGAAACCGATTATATGAGCGACAGGACGACCGTCGGGACCCGTCTCGGATTTACCGATGCTCTGTATCTTGATCTTGCGAGCGAGTGGAATTCAAAAACAACAATTGGAAGTGCTGTTGCCCGTGAGGGTAAAATGATTAGAGCCATCTTAAATTATGATTCCCGTATAGGCAAAACCCCCTTTTACAGCGCTGTCAGGGCCAGCTATTACAACGGGACCGATGCCGGCTCCCCGGTAACCGAACTGTGGGCGGATGCCGAACTTTCTTATAAGCCGTCAGCGGACACAAAATTTTATATCAAAGGCAAGACAGCCGATTATGCCGGTTCAAGTTCCAACCCTATAGACAGGACGGAAAAGCATATAACCTGCGGTTTTAATGCTGTCTTAGATTCCGGTCTCTCTTTTGCCGCATCCGGTCGCGCGGAGGGATTTGTGTTTATCGATAAGAACGGCAACGGCACAAAAGACCGCGGCGAAGAAGGCGTGTCAGGAGCAAGAGTATTTGTAAAAGGGAAGAATTTTGTTGTGACGGATCAATCCGGCTGGTACTCGATAAAATCTCTGGAGGCGGGACAAACGCAGATCGCGCTTGATATGACGTCTGTTGACTCGAGAAATATCCTGACATCGCCAAGTCCTGCGGATATCAGGATATCCTCTTCCGCCGGCTCAAGAGCGGATTTCGGCTTGAGGATGGTCTCTTCGCTCAAAGGCAGAGTGTTCGCGGAGGACAAGGCTGTTCCCAACTTCCCTGTTTACGTGAACGGGAAGAAATATCTTACCGATTTTGAAGGGAAGTTCTTTGTTTACGATATAGAGCCCGGCAGAAATACGGTATCGGTAGAGCCCAAAGACCTGCCGGCAAAGATGCTGCCGCAGGTCCCGATAAACAGTTCTGTTGATGTCGAGGCGGGCGGGACCGCGGAATTCAATATACCGCTAAAATTTACAAAAGAAATAAAGTCTCGGCCGGCAGCTCAAAAAAAACAGGCCGTAAAGAACAGGAAAAAATCTCGGAGCACGCCGACGCATCGCCCCTAAAACCGCATTTTTCGTGATATACTGTACCCGTACATAAAGCAGTCTTTCCGCCTGTTGAGAAAGGACCCTTTTTAACTGCGCATATAGCCTGTTACGCGAGCAACTTCGAATATTACGTGAAATCTTGGGGTAAATCTGTCGATAGATAATTGTAGAGGAAATACAATAATTACAGAACGAAAGGCAGGTGGAAAAATTGAGTGTATCGAAAAGATTCCAGAATATTTTTTTAAATAGAAAGGGGGGAGATTTTTTTATGAAGAAGATTACGATTCTTTTTGCGATTCTATTTTCAGCGATGGCAGTATCAGGAGCCGCTTTAGCTACAGGTACGGGGGATATTAACGTGGGGACACCTCTGTTCAAGGCAGGATATACAAGCCCTACATGGCAGTTCCAGACCTTTGAAGGTACACCTCTTTTATTCAGTCTTACGACTAATAACTTGAAAACTGCCGACAGGACCAACGCAGTGGCGGGCGCAACACTTAACGGCACAACAACGGTCGCCAAAACCGCGGTTACCGCAAAAGACATAGCTATCCTTAACCATGTTGCGGGTTTCACAATTTATCCGAACACGGCCTCATCGCCGTTCCCGTCTATGTGGATAAAGGGTACCGAAACCAATCCCGGGACCGGTGCCGACGATCCGGATACATATCTCACCGGTACGGATGCCGATAAATTCTTCCAACAGGGATTGACCATACAAGCGCCTTATTATGATGTGGCAAATTATCAGTGGACGGTTTATGTGTTTGCGGATAAGGACCTTTTGACGCAGACAGCCGGGCCGGCTACGGGTAAAGTGCTTGATCCGAGGATCGCTACTATGAGATGGTATGCCTGGACAGATGATTCTAACGGTATAGCGAAGAAAGCTTTCGGATATAGGAATTTCGGAGACACTTCGCCCACGTTGTTTAACACACTGCCCCTGATCGCATCGACTGCGACCGAGGTACAGAAAAAGGCATTTTTGATAGGTACGACCGGGGTCTCAACTCCGGAAGTGGCGACCGCGTACGGATACACGGCACCTGCAGACGGTTATGCTGAAACAGCTTTTCCTGACAGCGGACTTGTCTATTACAATACGACCAGGAATACAGCTTCTGCAGATAATGCCAACGGATTGCAGATAGTCAGCAGAGATCAGATCGGTTTAGTATATCGTGCTCCATCGGGCGCATTGTCCCACAGAACAGAAAAACTGCATGTGCAGTTTATCGCTGTTTGGCCGAACGCTCCTATCGGTATAGCCTCAGGCGCAAAATCCTGCGATATAAACTTTTATCAAAGGACGATCAACTAAAGAGCGGAAAGGTAATTTTAGGGAGGGGATAGTTTTATCCCCTCCTATAAAAAGCAGAAATGGGAAGATTGTTTAATAAGAAAATAGTATTTTTTGCATCGATCGCAGCAATACTGTTTGTTGCCGGGACTTCTTATGCAAGTCTTATGTTCCGCCAGCCTTCTCTAAAACTAATGCTCAAACAGGGGCAATCTTTTAACGGTGGAATAGTTTTAGAGAATGTTTCGGACAAGCCTCTAAAAGTACATGCGGAGTTTGTCGATACTATTGATAAGGACGGAAAGGCCGTCCCAAGGGCCTGTTCTAAATGGATACGTCTTCCGGAAAACGATTTTGTTATCCCGCCTAACAGCATAAAGGACCTGAAGCTCAATATTAAAGTGCCGAAAAACGCTTCGGGCGGCTATTGGACGGCAATTGTGTATTCGTATTATAACGGCCAGATGAAAGGGCCGGAAGATATGACCTTTAATATCAGGATGCATATCGAAATGCCGATAAATATACAGATATCCGATACAGTTAAGAACGATCTCTCAGCGGACAATATCGAAATAGTATATTCTCCGGAAAAAACTTTGACAGCAAAGGCAAAGGTTAAGAATACGGGAAACTCTTTTACCGAAGCAAAACTGATGTCCGTTGTGTTTGGGCCCGACGGTAAAATAGCGGACAAGTTCATTTCGGAAAAGTTTAAAATATATCCTGATGAAGAGAAAGAGCTTTCCTACAGCAAAAAACTGGAGCTGAGCAAGGGCGCATATAAGGCCGTTTTTATGCTCGATTATGAAGGCGGGGAACTCAAGGCCATAGAGAAAGAATTCGCGGTAAATTGACTATGAAAACTATAATGAGAAAAAATATTATTGTCGCTTTTCTGGTATCCGCAATAGTGGCCTTTAATGTTTCGCTTGCTTTTGCGGACAGCTGGATCACGATCGGTACAGGCGATCTGGGCGGCGGTTCGGGCGACACGATCCCTCCGTCGGCGGTTTTCGGAAATTCAATGATAAAGAGCGGTTCCGATCTTGTTCTTGGATGGGTACCCGCAACGGATAATGTCGGAGTGACCGGATACTTTATATACAGAAGCGTTACTCCGGTGTTTACTCCTTCCATAGCCAACAAAATAGGTTCTTCAGCCACAAACAGCTATGCCGATGCCGGCGCACTTTCTGCGACAAACAGTTATTACTACAAAGTTACGGCATTTGACGCCGCCGGAAATGAATCCGCAACCGCTTCGAATATGGGATACAAGCTGAACAAGCATATAGATTACAAAGTAGCTATCTCGAATATTTACTGGGTATCAATACCGAATATAACCCCATACAAAAATGCCAGAGATATAGCTACAGATATTCCATTTGCAACAAAAGTGACAAGGTTCAACCCTTCAACTCAAAGCTATGAAAACCTTGAGAAATTCTTAGGCAACTGGATCGGAACAAACTTTAATGTCACAACAGGGGAATCTTATGCTGTCGTTGTCGGCGCTACGTCCGAAGCCAGATTGGTGGGATGGTACTATCCTCATCCGGTAAACATTCCTTACAACTCGGCGATATCGAACATTAATTGGACTTCGATCCCGTACAACAGTGTTTATTCCAAGGTGTCGGACGTGGCCGTTACGGTCCCAAATGCGACCAAGATCGTCAGGTTCAACCCCGAAACACAGCTTTATGAAAGATGGGAAAAATTCTTGGGAACATGGATAGGTACTGATTTTGCCATAACACCCGGAGAAGGCTATGGGATTATAGTAAATTCAAATTCCACATGGTTGCCGGGAGTAAATGAGTAATGAATATGAAATTAAATAATGCAAAAATGATCTTGGGTGCTTTTATTGCTTTGGTTTTGGTTACGATCGCCATTGCAGGGACCACCCATACGGAAGGCGGTCTTGTATACGACGCCGGCGACGGAACGGCTGCGAACGGAAGTTCCTGGAGGGTTTTTAGGGCTGATGATGCTACTCCGCAAATAATTTCCGGTACGGTAGGCTCTGCAGTTTCCGGAGCCTGGTATGGAGACATCGGCGCCCAGCTTGACGCTGATCTTCCGATAAGACCAAACGGCTGGCTTGTCGGTGACGATCACCTTTGCATTATAGATAAAGAAACCAACGCGGGAGAGGCCTCTCACAAAGGTTATTATGCGGTCATAAATCATGACTTGACCAGCAATGATCCCGATGCCTCTGATCCCTGCACTTTACGTGCCATTCCTGTACCAATAGGGGCTGCGGGAGACAATCAGGTGTCTTTGACATGGACTGCATCTTCGGAAGATCCCGGCACCCCTGTTAGGACTAATATAACCGGTTATAGAATACTTCGCTCAACAAGTCAGACAGGTCCTTTCACGTTCTTAACAACGGTTGAGGGGAGTACAAGTTACACAGACTCTACTGCGGTCAACGGAACCACATACTACTATGTAATACAGCTTGTTTACAGGATCGGGGCAGGCACAGCGTTTACTTCAACATATTATTCCGGAAATTCAAATGCCGTGACCCCCGGAGTAGCACCTGCGGTAACCGCAGTGACCCCGAACACCGGAGTAAATACAAGCACAACTTCCGTAACAATAGAAGGGGCTAATTTTGCCGGAGTTGTGGCGGTAAATATCGGTACATGGCCGGTAAGCTCATATACAGTAGTTAACCCGACATCGATAACGGCGGTTATTCCATCGGGTCTGCCGGCGGCAACATACCATGTGACAGTCACAAACGGATCAGGGACATCAGCGGCCAGTTCGGCCGATCAATTTACGGTTACAAGCGACGAAACACCCGGAGTGACAATAATTGACGATTACGAAGATCCGAATCCGAGGATATATTACAATGCCGGAGACGTGCCTCCAACATATTCCGTAACAACAGCAGATAAATATGAAGGAGCAAAGAGCATACAGGTCGGATATTCATATACAGGCAGCGGATGGGGCGGGTTAGTAGGCGGCGTATTACCAAACAGCCTTGATATATCTTCGGCTACCGGTATCAGCTTCTGGGTGAAAGGTGACGGATCAAGCAACACGATAAGGATAGACCTTAAAGAAGCAACAAACGAAGCTCCTGCCAACGGAGAAGTATATTCCAGCACCGACATATCGCTCAGCAATACGGGTTGGCATAAAGTGGATTTGCCTTACAGCGCGTTCGTCAGGAATCCGTATGACGGAGTGACCGGCGGCAACAATACTTTCGACAAGAACATATATCAGTATCAATTGATGTACACGGGCACAAACACGTCGGGTGTCTCACACTATGTTGATTATATCGTTGCCGAGACCGTAAGTGTTTCGGGATCGCCGACGGTGGCAAGCGTTACTCCAAATACCGGGACCCGCGATGCCACGACCAGCGTAACCATAGCCGGGACTAATTTCGGCGGAACGACAGCTGTAAAGATCGGAACGTGGGATGCGACATCTTTTACAGTAAATTCAGCGATAGAAATATCCGCAGTGATACCTTCCGGACTGCCGGTAAGCACATATCATGTCACTGTTACGAACGGATATGGAACATCATCTACATCGTCAGCAGATCAATTTACGGTTACAAGCGGCGGCGGATCGGGAGTGGTGATAGATGACTTTGAATTCTATGCAGGCAAAGATTCCCGCGGGATGATGAATTTTTATTATGAATCAGGCGCCGGAGTTGATGAAGCAACTATTCCTGCTCCTGCGAATTCTACTACAGTCAAGGCCGAAGGAGCGCGTTCAATGGTTGTCACCTATCCGGGTGCCGCAGGCACTCAGTGGGGCGGATACTGGGGCGGCGGGCTGGACAGCGAAACCAAGGACCTGACTCCTTATACCGGTATCAGTCTTTGGGTAAAGGGAGACGGGACAAACAATACTGTCGGCATTAATCTTCAGGAAGCCGCTGTTGCCGGAGTTACTCAAGAAGTCTATGCCAGCCCGTCGTTTGCTCTGACCGATACTAATTGGCACAAGATAGAGATACCTTTCTCGGCTTTTGTCAGGGATCCTTCCGGAAGAATTCTTGAGGGTGTGTTTAGCAAAGAAATTAAAGGCTATACAACGATATACCGCGGTTCACAGACGACTTCCGCACAGCATTATGTTGACTATATAGCAGCGGAAAATGTAAGTGTTTCGGCTCTGCCGACGGTCACGAGCGTTACTCCAAATACCGGGACCCGCGATGCTACGACCAGCATAACAATCGCCGGGACTAATTTCGGCGGGACAACGGCGGTAAAGATCGGAACGTGGGATGCGGCATCGTTCACTGTAAATTCAGCAACGGAAATTTCCGCGGTGGTGCCTTCGGGACTTCCGGCAGGCACATATCATGTCACAGCTACAAACGGATATGGGACCTCCTCGGCATCATCTGCCGACCAATTTACTGTGACTGACCCGGTCGTACCGTCCACAGTCCCGACAATCACAGGCATAGCTCCGAATACTGGAGAAAATACGACTTCTACCGAGGTGACAATAACCGGAACTAATTTAGACGGGGCTACCGGCGTGCACATAGGAACTTTTGAAATGTCAATAATTTCTATAACTCCCACGCAGATCATTGCAAGGACGCCTTCCGGCATACCTGCGGGAGAATATCATATCACTGTTACTACGCCTAACGGAACGTCTGCCGAAACACCGAATGATATATTTACCGTGACGGCGCCTGCGCCTTCTTCAGATACGACGCTCCCGGTCATAAGCGAGGTTGCTTTCGACGGCAAGAGAGTCCTTGAAAAAGACTTTGTCGGCAGGACACCGGTTATTACAGCTCTGTTGACAGACAATATCTCTATAGATCCTTCTTCGATAAATGTTCAGATCGTAGACAGTTACGATATAAATACTGTTCCTTCTGTAGTATTTGATGCTCTAACCGGCCGAATGACTCTGGCTATCTCTTCTCCTCTGCCTTACGGAGAAAAGATATTATCGATTTCAGTCAAAGACACATCCGGCAACGAAGCTCAGTATGGGATAACGATAAAGATCGGCAACGGAGAAGACGGCCCCGTATTTAATTATCCAAATCCGTTCGATCCAGGTAACGAGTCCACAAAGATCGGGTTCAATCTGAGGGACAACGCTCAGGTGGTCGTATATCTTTTCGATATTACCGGCAGGATCGTGGTCAAGAGACCGTTCAATGCGACCGTGGGTTACAACGAATTCGAGTGGAACGGTGTCGATGATTACGGGACTATCGCGAGTAACGGAGTCTATCTGCTGAGGCTGGTCTCCGAAAACAGGCTTATAGGCAAGACCAAGATATGGGTGATAAAGCGATGAAAAAGACATTAAAAATTCTGTTGTTTGTCATACTGGCCGTATCGATGGTCCAGGCATCATATGCCTTACAAACGGGTTTTGCGATCGATCCAATGTACATAGGTGTGGGCGCCAGGCCGCTTGGAATGGGAAAGGCTTTTGTTGCCGTTGCCGAAGATGCCGATACTATTTTTATGAATCCTGCCGGTCTGGGAAAGATAACTTCATGGAAGCTGACCAGCACGTATTCAAACTTAATGGGAGATGTTAAATACAGCGTACTTGGCGGGGTCATTCCTATGGAAACCGGCTCTTTGGGATTCGGATATATAACTTCAAGAGTGGACGATATCTGGATAATGGGGTCTGATGCTACATCTGCTACTCACAAGCCCACACCGGGGTCTTTGGGAGAATACAGCAACAGCGTCGGCTTTGTTTCTTACGGCTTTCCTCTGGAAAAAGTGACCGGATTTGGAAAAGACGTATATGTCGGAGCTAATCTTAAATATTTTGACCAGCAAGGTTCCGGGACAGATGAAGCCTATTATGCCGGTGGTCGAGGAATAGATGTGGACCTTGGCATATTGTATTCGCCTAAAGGCTGGCTGTCTTTGGGGATCACTCAGCAAAACGCAGTGCCTGCCAGCTTCGGAGGAGCCGTCACTTACAGAAGTGGTGTGGAAGAATCGATCCCTTCGATCACAAAAGCAGGAGCCAAGATCGCTGTTCTCGGAGAAGAAGACTCGGCGCTCATAATTTCTCCTTTAAAATTGAATCTTGCCGCCGATATCGATCTCCACGGCGGCCAGAACAACGTACCGATGGGGGCACATCTGGGTGCGGAATTCATGCCTAATGATTTTCTTTCGCTCAGGGCGGGAGTTGACAGGGACCCATATCCTTCTACGGTGGATATTTCTCAGGCAACGAACTTTACATACGGCGTCGGTCTAAAATTTGCGGGGCTCCGGTTCGATTACGCATATCATCCGTACAGCTTAATAGCCGAAAACGCTACGCATTTCTTCTCATTTTCTTTCGTAGGAGAAGAGAAAAAAGAAGAGTCAAAATCAAACGAATACATAACTTTACTTATGCCCAAAGATAAATTTATCACCCGCAAAGATTATGTCAGGATATACGGCATTGTAAGGCCCGAAGTGGAACAGCTTGAAATAAACGGAGCCCCTATACCTATCGAAGTGGTCGACGGTCAGAAAGCATTTAGGATAAAGACCCCTATAGAAGGATTTGGCAAGAGATCTTTCATCGCGGAAGCGTTTGACAAAGACGGGAACAATCTTGATAAGAAAAAACGCAGGATACTCAGGGTGGCATCATTTGCCGATGTTCCTGACGATTACTGGGCTTTTGAGTCTGTAGAGCTTGGCGCTACAGCAGGATTGTTTGAAGGTTATCCGGACAAATTGTTCAGACCTAACCAGGTCATGAGCCGCGCCGAACTGACTACCATGATGGTGCGAGTATCAAAACCGGACATAAAACAGTCCATTGAAAGACAGGTATTTCCTGATCTGCCCTATTATCACTGGTCGGTGAGATATGTAGAAGCCGCAAAGGATATGGGGCTTGTTATCGGTTATCCTGATAAAAATTTCAAAGCTGACAAGAAGATAGACCGTGCAGAAGGCGTAACTGTCGGAGCCAGGTTTGATGGAGGGTATATTGTTGATCCAGATGAAAAGCCGTATTCCGATGTGTCCAAAAAGTCTTGGGCTGCCGGTTATATAGAAACAGCAAAGCAAAAAGGCCTATTGGATTATATCTCTACAGAAAGATTTGCCCCCAAACAAGGGCTTACGCGTGCCGAGGCCGCAGAGATCATATCGAAGACTGATTTCGGTACCAGAATGATCGAAGACCTTCTTAACTGGGACAAAGGCTACGGCCTAAAGTCCATGCTACAGGTCAAACCCGAATAGAACTCACCCCCCTTCCCCCTCTCTTGGTAAGAGAGGGGGTGGCTGAGCGAAAGCGAAGCCAGGGGTGAGTTTATTTGTTATAATCAATAATCATGTATCTCATAGTCGGTCTCGGGAATCCCGGGAAACAATACGAAAACACCCGCCACAATATCGGATTTAAAGTGATCGAGGAATTGGCTCGGCGTTACGGGGCAGTGCTCCGCTTTAAAAGCGCTTTTAATGCTTTTGTATCTAAAGCAGATATCGAGGGAGAGAATGCATTGTTGTTTTTGCCGCAGACTTATATGAACAATTCGGGACAGGCCGTATCCTCTATCATGAGAAAATACGCTTTAAAGCCCGGACACCTTATAGTTATTCACGACGAGATAGACCTTCCTTCCGCAACAATAAAAATAAAGAACGGCGGCGGTGCGGCAGGGCATAACGGACTTGGATCAATAATCGAACATTTAGGAAGCCGGGACTTTATCAGAATAAGGATCGGCATAGGCAGGCCTGACAAAGAAAAGCTAAGCGGAGCGGAATACGTCCTTTCTCCATTTTCAAAAAGCGAAAAGAAACTTTTTAAAGATGCGGTTTGCTATGCCGCAGATGCGGCGGAAGCGGTCCTTCTTCAAGGGACCGAAAAAGCCATGAATTCTTTCAATAAAAAAGCCGGCTAAAGATGAGCCTTTTTGCCGTTACCAAGCAATTGTGCGATATAGCTCCCCTGGACAAAATACTGTCCGCAGGTGCAGTAAGCGGTTTGTGGGGAACCCTTAGGTCGTCCTTCATAGCCTCTCTGATCAGCCGCCTGAGCGCAAATGTATTTGTCGTATGCACGTCAAGCGATGATGCCATGCGCATAACCGAAGACCTCAAGTTTTTCCTAAATCCTGAAATTGCTGCCGCTTATTTTCTGGACAACGATGATCCCGGCTTAAGGCTTCCCGTGATCGGCCTTGTTGCGGCAAAAAAAGAAATGATTGCAGTCGTAGGTTCTTCGGCTGCTTTTGCCAGAAAGACATTCGACGGATCTTCCATAAGAGAGAAAACATTTTTTCTAAAAAAGGGAATTTCTATCAACAGGGATAAACTGATTGCCTTGCTGTCGGGGGCCGGATACACAAGGGTTTATTCGGTAGAGAGCGAAGGCGAATTTTCCGTGAGAGGAGGGATAATCGACGTATATTCTCCCGGAAATTCTCCGAAAAGGATAGAGCTTGACCAAAATACCGTAGAGTCCATACGGGACTTTGATCCGTATTCACAAAGGTCTTCAGGTAATGCGGGCGAATTTGGCATCCTGCCGTTCAAAGAAGAGGGAACAAAAGATTTTCTATCGCTTGACAATAACGCGCTTCTGCTTGTAATCTGTCCGGAAAAGGAACTCCCAAATAGATTTGCTTCGGGAAGAAAAAAGATATTTTTGAGCCGCTTTCCGGAGGGCAAAAGAAAGACCTTTGAGATAGAGTCTTTTATGCCGCCCGAATTCGGAGGCAGTGCCGAAACTTTTCTAAAAACGGTTTCCGCGGAACGATCTAAGGTTTTTGTCATAAGCAAGCAATCTTCGCGCCTCAAAGAGCTTTTGGCCGATTTCCCGTCCGATATTCAGATAGAGCACGGAGAGCTGCATGAAGGGTTTGTTCTGCCTAAAGGAGGTCCGGCGCTCTATACCGACAAAGAGATCTTCGGAGAGCATATACCCCGCCGGCGCTTTCAGCCGCCTAAAGAGTTTGCAGAAATAACGGTTTCGCCCGGGTTCAAAGAAGGAGACTATGTAGTTCATAAATATTACGGGATAGGCATCTACCGCGGGATACAAAGACAATGTGCCTTAGGAGTTTATTCCGATTATCTTTTTATACAATATGCCGCCGGCGATTGTCTCTATGTCCCGGTTAGCAAAATGAACCTGTTATCAAAATACAGCGCGCCGGCAGAGCAGGAACCCAAGCTTAGCCGCTTGGGCACAGCTGAGTGGAGCAGGCTCAAAAAAAAGGTCCGCAAATCCGTAAAAGATATGACCAAAGAGCTGGTCAGGATCTATTCTTCCAGGCGGACATCCCTAGGGTTCTCTTTTCCGCCGGACAGCCTGTGGCAGAAGGAAGTTGAAGAAGCTTTCCCTTATGAAGAGACTCCTGATCAAAAGTCGGCCGTTTTGGCGGTAAAAAAAGATATGGAATCCGACCGGCCGATGGACAGATTGCTTTGCGGGGACGTGGGTTTTGGCAAGACCGAAGTGGCGCTGCGCGCGGCTTTTAAGGCGGTTGACGCCGGCAAACAAGTCTGCGTACTTGTTCCCACGACCATACTTGCCGAACAGCATTATTTGCTTTTTAAGGAACGCTTTGCACCGTTCCCTTTTAAAGTGGAAATGCTTTCCAGGTTCAGGGACAGGCAGCAGCAGAAAGAGATCGTGGAAATGACGCGTACAGGTGCAGTGGATATTTTGATAGGCACCCATCGGCTGTTACAGAAAGATATCTTATTCAAAGAATTGGGTCTTTTGATAATAGATGAAGAACAAAGATTCGGCGTCGCACATAAAGAGTCGATAAAAAAGTGCAAAAGTCATGTGGATGTGCTTTCGATGAGCGCAACCCCTATCCCCCGAACTTTGTACATGGCGCTTTCCGGAATTTGGGACCTGAGCGTGATTGAAACCCCGCCTCCCGGCAGGAGCCGAATAAAAACATATGTCGCGCCCTGGAGCAAAAAGACGGTCGCAGAGGCCGTGGAAAAAGAGCTGGAGCGCGGCGGGCAGGTCTTTTATGTGCATAACAGAATAGAGTCCATATCGGCTTCAGTAAAAAAACTGAAAGAACTTTTGCCTCATGCAAAAATAGCAGGTGCTCACGGCAGGATGGACGAAAGAACTCTCGAAAAGGTCATGATGGATTTTTCAGGCGGGAAATTTGATGTCCTGGTGTGCACTACAATAATAGAGTCCGGTCTGGATATGCCCAATGTGAATACGATAATCATAGAAGATCCTCAAAAAATGGGACTTTCTACTCTGTACCAGCTGAGAGGAAGAGTAGGCAGGAGTGATGTAAAAGCATATGCCTATCTTCTCTATAAACAGGGCGGATATTTCACCGAGAAATCGCTGGAAAGGCTTTCGGCTATCAAGTCTTTTACGGAACTTGGGTCCGGGCAGAAGATCGCCATGAAAGACCTGGAAATAAGAGGCGCGGGCAATGTCCTGGGCGCGCAGCAGCATGGACATGTGCTGGCCGTGGGTTTTGATCTGTACTGCGAGATATTGAAAGAAGCATCCGACGAGGCAAAGGGTGAAAAACCCCCGCGGGAAAAAGAACCGGAAATAAACCTGAAAATTAACGCGTTCCTGCCGGAGTCTTTTATCGAGGACGAGAACGAAAGGATCTCCCTGTATAAAAGGATGAACTCGGTGAAGGCCGTGAATGAAAAACAGGAATTATTCGACGAGATCAAAGACCGTTTCGGAAAGCTGCCGGAAGAGGCCGCTAACCTTTTCCTGTTGCTGGATATAAAAATAGCTATGAAGTGTTTTGCGGCGGTGGTGAGACAGTTCCTTGAATCCTTATGACACCCTGACAAGTATTTTTGAGACCTCCGGGTTTACAATATTTCCCATGAGCATTGCCGGCTCTATGACAAATCTGTTGCGCAACGCGTTTATTGCGGCATTTTCTCCAAAATCTTTCCAGAACGCGCGCAAACCTTGTTCAAGCATTCTTCTTTCTTCAGGGCTGTTTTCGTATTTGTCCTTGATCTTGGTCAAATAACGCCCTCCGTCCGGGGCTGTTAAATTTTTCAATATGGCATAAGCCTGAGAAAAAGAAAGCGTTATGGGCTGGTTGTCGCCGGCTTTTTCCGAAGAGATTTTTGCGGCTTTTTCAGAAGCGGCCGCGCCAAAAGACAATGAGCCTTCGGCTGGTTTGACGGGCACTCTTTCCGGGTTGTCAACTCCTTTTTCGCAGGACCTTACGATGCTTTCAAAAAGCTCTTCGGAAAGATGTATCCTGCCGTTCTCAAATTCTACTCCCATGCCGCTTTTCCTTGCAGTTATTATACTTTCCGCGATCAGTATCATTACCTGCGGCGGCTTTTTAAACGATGACAGATCTAAAACCAGATTTTCGACATTGACAAGCTTTAGAATGTTGGTCGCATCTTCTGCCGACATTTGTGCCTTTGGTTTTTGCGCCGCCGCCTGGGTGGTCACCGGCGGTGCCAACCTCCCGGCAGGGATAGAATTCATATTTATTTCTGATATAGGCATTTCGTATATATATCGGCGCAGACTATCGTTTTCTTGCATTGATGATGTAGGTGCCAGTCGCGCCGTGCCTACCGGCAGGCAGGACCGGCACCTACGGTTGTTATATAATTACCTTATGAGGGAATTCGACGATCTTACGGATGTTATAAAGAAGCTGCGCGGAAAAAACGGCTGTCCTTGGGATAAAAAGCAGACACACAATTCTCTAAAGCCATATCTGATAGAAGAATCTTATGAAGTCCTGCACGCAATAGATAAAAAGGATTTCAAAAAGCTGAAAGATGAACTTGGGGATGTACTGCTCCAGGTTGTCCTGCACGCTCAGATCGCGTCTGAAAAAGGAAAATTTGGGATAAAGGATGTAATTAATTCCATAAAGGAAAAGATGATAAGGCGGCATCCGCATGTTTTTGCCGGCAAAAAGGTCAAAGGCGTACGCCAGGTCTGGAGCAATTGGGAAGAAATAAAGTCCAAAGAAGGCTCCGATCGCTCAATTCTGGACTCGATCCCAAAAGCGATGCCTGCTCTTTACAGGGCCGATAAGACCCAGAAAAAAGCCGCGCGTGTCGGCTTTGACTGGGACAATGTCGCGGGCGCCTGGGACAAGGTCTTTGAAGAGCTGGACGAGATAAAGGAAGTCCTGGACTTAAAGCCGGTGAAAAAGAAAAGGCTTTCCGAGGAGATAGGGGACCTTTTATTTTCGATAGTCAATGTTGCGCGCAAAATGGGCCTTAACAGCGAGGAGACTCTGCAGTATTCCGTGGAAAAGTTCTCAAAAAGATTTGCAAAAATAGAAAAGTACTGCCGCCGCAAACAAATAAAACTGTCAGGGCTTTCTCTCAAAGAGATGGAATCGCTTTGGGCTCAAGCCAAAAAGTGAGTGTCATTGCGAGCCCCGATTTGATTGGGGCGAAGCAATCCCATAGACCAATGGGATTGCTTTGTCGCTTACGCTCCTCGCAATGACTCCCAGGTTGTTAAGAGCGCAAAAGTAAAGTATAATTTTATAAGAGGTATCCCCATGAAAGATAGCTGGAAAAGTGTTCTTATCTATGCCGTCGTAGCTCTTATAGCGGTCGGGCTTCTATCTCCGTTTTTTAGCAAAGTTCAAACGCCCGAAGATCTCAACTTTTCTGATTTTTTGAACAAGGTGGACTCTGGTTCGGTAAAACAGGTCCAGATCTCCGGAGATATGATAAAAGGCAAACTTGCCGGCGGCAAGGAATTTAAGACGCGCGCCATTAATTATCCCAATCTTGTCCAGAACCTCAGGCAGAAAAAAGTCTCAATAAGTGTTGAAGCGCCTTCCGAATCCGGCTGGCTGATAAATTTTCTGATCCAAATACTGCTCCCGCTGTTATTTTTTGCCCTGTTGTGGTGGCTTTTGATGCGCCAGGCGCAATCCGCCAATAATACGGCAATTTCCTTCGGCAGGTCCCGCGCTAAGCCCTTCACTACCGCAAGCAAAGCTACCTTTGCGGATGTGGCCGGAGTGGATGAGTCCCGCGAAGAGCTCAAAGAGATCGTTGATTTTTTAAAGGACCCGAAGAAATTCAATGATATCGGCGCCAGGATACCAAAAGGTGTCTTGCTCATGGGTTCCCCCGGCACCGGCAAGACATTGCTTGCCAGGGCAATAGCGGGAGAGGCAGATGTTCCTTTCTTTTCACTTTCAGGATCTGATTTTGTCGAGATGTTTGTAGGGGTAGGCGCTTCCAGGGTGAGAGACCTTTTTAATCAGGCAAAGAAACATTCTCCCTGCATAATTTTTATGGACGAAATAGATGCCGTGGGCCGTCAGCGGGGAGCGGGACTTGGGGGAGGCCACGATGAACGTGAACAGACGCTAAATCAGCTTTTGGTAGAGATGGACGGGTTTGACCAGAAGACCAATGTGATAATAATTGCGGCCACTAACCGGCCGGACATTCTGGACCCGGCACTCCTTAGGCCGGGCAGATTTGACCGCCAGATCGTGCTTGACAAACCGGATATAAAAGGCCGTAAAGCCATTCTGGAAGTCCATGCCAGGGGGAAAAAGTTTGCGGAAGATATGGACCTCGAGATATTGGCAAGAAGGACGCCCGGATTTACGGGAGCAGATCTTGAAAATCTGCTCAACGAAGCGGCTCTTTTGGCCGCCAGAAGGAACAAGAAAAAAGTTACCATGTCCGAAGCGGAGGAGGCGATAGACAGGGTTATAGCCGGGCCTTCTAAAAAGAGCAAGGTCATAAACGAAAAGGAAAAAGACGTAGTGGCCATACACGAAGTAGGCCACGCTCTTTTGGCCAAGCTTTTGCCAAAGGTTGATCCTGTCCATAAGATCTCCGTATTGCCGCGGGGATTTGCCTTGGGCTATACTTTGCAGCTTCCTCTGGAAGATAAATATCTGGTCGGACGGGAAGAGATCCTGGACCAGGTAGTAGTCATGTTGGGAGGAAGAGTAGCCGAAGAGATCACTTTTGACGAACTTACCTCCGGTGCCCACAATGATCTTGAAAAGACCACGGAATTGGTGCGCAGAATGGTGTGCGAATACGGAATGAGCTCTCTGGGGCCAAGGACGTTCGGCAAGCCGAGCAAACAAGTTTTTCTCGGCCGGGATTTTACGGGGCACAAGGATTATGGCGACAGGACTGCCGATCTTATAGACAAGGAAATAGACGACATAATACGCAAATGTTATGAAAAAGCAAAAAAACTCCTGCTCAAGAACAAGGACAAACTCCTTATAATTTCAAAAGACCTGCGCGAAAAAGAGGTCATAGAGGGTGAGGAGCTCGATAAATATTTTGAGCAGTTGAAAAAAGAGCCGGAAGATAAGCCGGGCATAGACCAGGGGATATTGTTTGCCTAATGGAAAAAATAATAGAATGCGTCCCGAATTTCAGCATAGGGAAAAACCCCGCCAATGCGGAGTCCATAATAAGCGCTGTCCGGAGCGCGGGCCCTTCCGTAATAATTGCCGACCATTCGTATGATCTGGATCACGGGCGGCTGGTCATAACCCTTTTTGGAGAAGGGGAAGCCCTTAAGGAATCGGTATACCAGGGGATAAAAAAAGCTGCCGAAAAAATAGATATCACAAAACATCAGGGGCAGCATCCCTGCATGGGAGTTGCGGATGTTGTCCCGTTCATCCCCGTAAAAAGAGCCACCTTTAATGATTGTATAAAACTGCGGAACGATCTTTCGGAAAAGATCGCTTCACAGCTGCATATCCCGGTATATATTTACGGCAATATTGCCAAAAGGCCCGAAAGAAAAGAGCTTTCTTTTGTAAGGCGAGGAGGATTAAACGGGGTAGGGAAGCGTATTTGTACGGTCGAAGGCAAGCCGGATTTCGGTCCTTCGAGGCTCCATCCGACGGCGGGCGCGGTAGCAGTGGGAGCAAGGGATATTCTGATCGCTTTCAATATAAATTTGAAAAAAGCTTCTCTTGAGGATGCAAAAGCCATAGCGACGTTAGTAAGGGAAAAAGACGGCGGACTAAAAGGCGTTCGGGCAATAGGGCTTGATCTTGAGAGCAGGCATCTGGCGCAAGTGTCAGTCAACATAGTCAATTACAAAGCGTCTTCGATAAAGAAAGTTTTTGACGGCGTCAGAACCGAAGCTGAAAAACGCAATATCCAGGTTGAAGAAAGCGAGATCATAGGGCTTATACCAAAAGATGCGGTTTTTGAGGGGATGATATCATATCTTAAGCTCAAAGGATGGGACGGCGGAAGGATCATAGAGAACTTTGTATGATCAGCGAAATGCAAAAAGCATACGACCCCAAGGGAATAGAAGAGAAATGGTATAAAAAGTGGGAAGACGGCGGTTTTTTTTCTCCTGATCTTACTTCCGGCAAAGACGGCCCTGCTTTTTCGATAGTTATACCCCCTCCAAATGTGACAGGCTCTCTGCATATGGGACATGCTCTCGATAATGCTCTGCAGGATATCCTGGCGCGCTTTAAGCGCATGCAGGGTTTTAAAGTACTTTGGCTGCCTGGAACGGACCATGCGGGAATAGCCACTCAAAATGTCGTTGAAAAATCCCTTCTTAAAGAAGGGATAAAAAAAGAGGGCCTTGGCAGGGAAGAATTTTTGAAAAGGGTCTGGGAATGGAAGGAAAAATACGGCGGAAATATTACAAGGCAGCTCCGCAGGCTGGGCGCCTCCTGCGACTGGAGCAGAGAGCGTTTTACAATGGACGAGGGGTTGTCCAGAGCGGTCCGCAAGGCTTTTGTGTCTCTTTATAAAGAGGGGCTTATTTACAAAGGCAAGCGTATGGTCAACTGGTGTCCCAGGTGTACAACGGCAATATCTGATATAGAAGTAGAGCACGAAAGCAAAAAAGGCAGTCTTTGGCACATAAAATACAAAATAGACGGAAGCAGCTCCTTTGTAACGGTTGCCACCACAAGGCCCGAAACCATGCTGGGCGATACCGCTGTCGCGGTAAATCCTGAGGATGAAAGATATTCTCATCTTGCCGGCAAAATGCTGGTGCTGCCTTTGGTAGGGAGAAAGATCCCAGTGATAAAGGATGATTTTGTAGATCCTGCGTTCGGGACCGGTGCGGTAAAGATTACCCCGGCCCATGATCCTAATGATTTTGAAATGGCGGTACGGCATAATCTCCCGAAGATCAATATTCTGACTCCCGGCGGCAAAATAACACTGGAGGATTTTGCGGCTGATGAAAAGAATAATATTTTAGGGTATGAAGGTCTGGACAGGAGTAAAGCACGGGCGAGTATTGTTGCGGAGCTTGAAGAAAAAGGGTTTTTGGAAAAGATCGAGGACTACGGAAATAATGTAGGCAAATGCTACCGCTGCAAGACCGAAATAGAACCCTATCTTTCGGACCAATGGTTCGTAAAAGTCGCGCCTCTTGCTGAGGCAGCGATAAAAGCCGTTGAAAGCGGCGGCATAAAATATGTGCCGGACCGTTGGACAAAAGTATATCTTGATTGGATGACCAATTTACGCGACTGGTGTATTTCTCGGCAGATATGGTGGGGGCACAGAATACCGGTCTGGTACTGCGCTTGCGGCGAGATAATCGTTTCTGAACAGGATCCCACAAGTTGTCCGTCTTGCGGCAGCAAAAATATAACACAAGACAGCGATGTTTTGGACACTTGGTTTTCGTCATCGCTGTGGCCTTTTTCCACACTAGGCTGGCCAGATGATACCGCTGACCTTAAAACCTTTTATCCGACAAGCGTGCTCATAACCGGTTATGACATTATTACTTTCTGGGTCTCAAAGATGATAATGATGGGCCTCAAATTCATGGGAAAAGAACCATTTAAAAAGGTTTTTATACACGGGCTTATTAGGGATGTTTCCGGCAAAAAGATGAGCAAGTCGCTCGGGAATGTGATCGACCCGCTGGACGTGATAGAGCACGCCGGAGCGGATGCTCTGAGGTTTTCTCTGGTATCTTTGGCCACGGCCGGCGGACAGGACCTAAAGCTTGCCGAGGAAAAGATAACAGAGGGCAGGAACTTTGCCAACAAGATATGGAATGTTTCAAGGTTTGCTCTAATGCAGGATGGCAATGATCTTTCGACGGATTTTGACAAAAAAGAGCTGACTCTTGCGGATAGGTGGATACTTTCCAGGTTGGATGATACGGTCGTTCAGATAACGGATCTTCTGGAAAACCTGGAATTCGGAGAAGCCGCCCGCCGGCTCTATGAATTTGTCTGGAGCCAGTTCTGCGACTGGTATGTCGAGCTTTCAAAAATCTCCCTTTACGGGGGGACAGGAAAAAAGAACACGCTGAAAGTCCTTAATTTTGTGCTTATAAACACTTTGAAACTTCTTCATCCGTTCATGCCTTTTGAGACGGAGGAGATCTTTATGCGCATTTGTCCGGACTTAAGATCGATAATGCTGGAGCCTTGGCCGAGAAATGACAATAGTCTCGGCGATAAAGAAACCGAGCGGATAATTTCTTTGGTAATTGAGGCGATAAGAGCGATAAGGAACATAAGGGCGGAGATGAATGTCCCTGCGAGCAGTGAAATAGAAGTAATAATAGCTGCCGGAGAAAATATTCGGGCTTTTGAAGACTCTGCAGGCTATATCAAAGCGCTAATAAAAGCAAAAGATATCAAGATCTGTGCAAAGCTTGATTCCAAACCTTTGCGCAGCGCCATGGCCGCGGCATCTTCCGCACAGATATATGTTCCGCTCGGCGGGCTTATTGATATAGAAAAAGAGTGCGGCCGCCTGGAAAAAAATATTGCCGATATGACTGTTTTGATAGAACGCACTCACGGAAAACTATCCAATCCCGATTTTGTTAACAGGGCAAAGAAAGAACTTGTAGAGGCGGAAAAGAGCAAGCTGGAGAACCTTGTTGCAAGAAAAGAACTTATTAATGACCGCTTGAAAAGCTTAAAAGACTAGTTTTTTTCGCTTTCTTGCAGAGTTTCTTCCACGATCTTAAAGATCCTTTTTATTTCAGAAGCTTTCCCCGTGCTTTCGTCGGCTGTTATCAATACAGCGTTAAAGACCCAGGGGCCTGTTTTTGCCGGCTCAAACCTTCTTGGTATAAGCGTCAAAAACTTTTCTAATATAGGGGCAATTTCCACTCCTATTACGGAGTTATAAGCGCCCACCATACCGGTATCCGAAATATAAGCGGTACCGCCCGGCAGGATCCTTTCATCTGCCGTCTGCACATGGGTATGTGTTCCGATAACGGCGCTCACGCGCCCGTCCAGGTACCATCCCATCGCATATTTTTCCGAAGTGGCTTCAGCATGAAAATCGGCGATAATTATTTTAGTTTCTTTTTTTAATTCACTTATCAGCCTGTCTGCAGAGCGGAAAGGGCAGTCGGCCTCTTTCATGAACACCCGCCCTAGCATGTTGATGATCCCCACGCCGTTTATCACGAGCTTTTCGGCGCCCGGAGTGCCGGGAGGATAATTTCCGGGCCTTATTATCCGGGAGCAGTGTTCGATCTCTTTCAGAAATTCCTTGTTATGCCAAGAGTGATTGCCCAGCGTTACAGCGTCTATTCCGGTCTCCAAAAGCTCCAGGTATTTCTTTTCGTTTATCCCCATGCCGGCAGCAATATTTTCACCGTTGGCTATAACAATATCCGGCACTAATTCCTTTTTCAGGTCAGGAAGGACCTTTTTTACGCAGGACCTTCCGGGTTTCCCGAAAACATCTCCGATAAATAGTATTTTCTTCATCATTTGGCCGTTTCGGTGGTTCTGGTCTCTCTCATTACCGTTACTCTTATTTCTCCCGGGTACTCAAGATCCGCCTCGATCTTCCTGGCTATATCGTAAGCGAGCTTGGCGGACAACACATCGTCCACTTTTTCAGGTTTTACTATCACCCTTATTTCGCGGCCTGCTTGTATAGCAAAGGATTTTTCTACGCCCTCGAAAGAGTTCGCTGTAGCCTCAAGATTTTCAAGCCTTTTTACATAAGCCTCCAGAGTATCCCTTCTGGCGCCCGGTCTTCCTGCCGAGATCGCATCAGACACCTGTATAAGTATTGCTTCGATAGTCTGAGGCTCTTCGTCGTTGTGATGCGCCAGTATCGCATGGACCACTTCGGGTGATTCCCCCGCTTTTTGAGCGAATGCGGCACCCAGTTTGGGATGGGTGCCTTCCATTTCCTGGTCGATAGCTTTTCCTATGTCATGCAAAAGCGCGGCTCTTTTTGCGAGCCGGACATTTACTCCGAGTTCTGCGGCAAGCATACCGGCGAGCTTTGTCAGCTCTATAGAGTGGGCAAGCACATTTTGTCCGTAGCTGGTCCTAAAATGCAGCCGTCCCAGCAGCTGGATAAGGACCGGCGGCAGATTGTGGACGCCGCATTCGAGAGCCGCCTGTTCACCGTATTCCCACATTGCTACTTTGAGTTCCTGCTTGGACTTTTCGCACATTTCTTCGACTCTGGCCGGATGTATCCTGCCGTCGGCGATCAATTTTTCAAGCGTAAGCTTGGCGGTCTCTCTGCGCAGAGGATCAAAGCAAGACAGGATCACCGCGCCGGGAGTGTCGTCAACAATTAAGTCTACGCCGGTTGCCTGCTCAAATGCTCTTATATTCCTTCCTTCTTTTCCTATTATCCTTCCCTTCAGGTCATCACTCGGAAGATTGACGACAGTGACGGTCGATTCTATTACACTGTCCACTGCGCAGCGCTGAATAGCCGTTGTAAGTATTTCCCTGGCCCTTTTATCAGATTCTTTTTTGATCTGCTCTTCCTTTGCCTTTATTATAAGCGCCGCGTTCCTTTCGGCTTCTTTTGCTACATTTTCCAGGAACATTTTTGTGGCTTCGGATTTAGTGAGTCCGCTTAATTGTTCCAACACTTTTCTGGTCTCAGCTATCGTATTAAGAAGTTTTTCTTTGTCTTTTTCAAGCTGTTCGGCCTTCGATTTTACGGCCTGGTCCGTGGATTCGATCGTTTTTTCTTTCTGATCCAGATGTTCCTCTTTTTGGAGGAGGCGCTTTTCAAGCTGACTTATCTCCGCGTTTCTTTCTTTTCTTTCTTTTTCGATCTCCGCCCTGAGGCGAAGCGCTTCGTCCTTGGCTTCTATAAGCGCCTCTTTCCTTATTGCTTCGGATTCCCTTTTTGAATCTTCAAGCAGTTTTTTCGCTTTTTCTTCGGCTATCCGGATCTTTTGTTCCGTCATCTGCCTTTTTAGGAACAGATACACCACTCCCAGGCCGAAGACGATCAGCGCGGCCATGGCAAAATATATAAATAAAGTTAGTTCCATTGTTAGACCTCCTAAAAATACCGCCCGCGTTGACGGTTATTTTTTCTTTTTTGTTTCTTCTTTTTCCTTTGCTTTTTCGTCAGCCGTACTTGGGTCTATGTTTTTTCTTACGGCGCTTTCAATTTTTGCGAAAAGGTCCTTGCGTTCTTTGAGCGCGCCCACGCTGTTTTCCCATCCTACAGCGAGCTTTTCGTTGCCGATTGAATATGTAGCTCCGCTTTTTTGGACTATGTTAAGATTGACCGCGATCTCGAGCAGGTCCGCCTCTTTGTCGATGCCTTTTCCGTGGATCAAAACGAAATATGCTTCTTTGAAAGGCGGAGCGACCTTGTTCTTTACTACTTTTACCCTTACCCGGGACCCTACAATTTTATCTCCCTCCTTTATCTTTTCCGCCTGTCTTACATCAAGCCTTACCGAAGAATAGAACTTGAGCGCTCTGCCTCCGGGCGTTACTTCGGGATTGCCGAACATTATGCCGACTTTTTCTCTCAGCTGGTTGATGAAGATCACTATAGTTTTTGACTTACTGATAACGGAAGTAAGCTTTCTCATTGCTTTTGACATGAGGCGCGCCTGAAGCCCTACCTGCATGTCGGACATCTCTCCGTCGACTTCGGCTTTGGGTACGAGCGCGGCCACTGAGTCAACCACGATCACGTCCACCGCGCCGCTCCTCACAAGCGTTTCGCAGATCTCAAGGGCCTGTTCCCCGAAGTCCGGCTGCGATATCAAAAGATTATTGATATCTACCCCTATATTTTTTGCGTAAACGGGATCAAGGGCGTGTTCCGCATCAATGAATGCCGCTACGCCTCCTTTTCTTTGGGCGGATGCGACGACATGAAGGGAAACGGTCGTTTTTCCTCCCGCTTCCGGTCCGTAGATCTCTATTATCCTTCCTCTCGGCAGTCCCCCTACGCCTAGAGCGGCATCCAGGGAGATCGATCCGGTGGGAATGGATTCAACCGTAAACTTTGTCGAATCCCCCATCTTCATTATTGCTCCCTTGCCGTAGCTTTTTTCGATCTGAGAGATCGCAGTCCCGAGCGCCTTACTTTTTTCGTCTTGAGCCATGTTGAGTCTCCTTTCTTTTTTTATTCCGTCAAACATTTCCCAGCAATTATCCCGCCAAACTCACCCCCAAGCTTCGCTAATGCTCAGCTTCTCCCCCTCTCTTATAAAGAGAGGGGGTTGGGGGGAGAATTATGTCTCCTGTCCCGTCAGATGCATCCACAAAAGCCCCAGGGCAGCTTGAGCTGCTTTTTCCCTGATCTCTTTCCTGGAGCCCTGGAAGTTGAACTCTTTACACTGAGAGCCTTTTTCTTCCGATATAGCTATAAATGTCAACCCTATCGGCTTGGGAGGGGTGACTGTCGATGGCCCCGCCACTCCCGTAGCCGAAAGTCCGATGGTTGTCCTGAATTTTTTTCTAATATTTTCTGCCAATATTTCGGCCACTTGACGGTTTACGGGGCCTTCTTTGGCAATAATTGAAGCCGGCACCGCCAGTTCCGTAACTTTTATCCTGTTTGTATAGCAGACTATTCCGCCGGAAAAATATTCGGAAGCTCCGGGAAAAGAGCTTATCCTTTCGCAAATCAATCCTCCGGTAAGCGATTCGGCCACCGAAAGCGAGAGCTTTTCTCTTTTCATCAAATTGGCCAGTTCTTCATCGGTTGTCTTTCCTATGGCCGAGAACATCTTGCTCATAAAGCCCTCTATTTGCACCTCGGCGGTTTTTTCCTGTTCTTCCATCTCAAATCTCTCCCGTATCTACCTGCTTATAATACTCCCACCCGGAATATAGGCACAATAATAGCGAAATCGAAAATAGTATCTTCCAAAACGGCAGATCAAGTATCATAAAAACTATTGTAACCATTTGACTTGCTGTTTTCCATTTTCCGAGTTCGCTCGCGGCGATGATCCTGCCGCTTTTGGCGGCCCATACGCGAACTCCCATAACAAGAAAATCTCGGGCGATTATGAGCAGCGCGAATATGGCCCACAGTGTTCCTGTCTCTACGAATACGATGAAAGCGCAGTACACAAGGAGCTTGTCGGCCAGGGGATCCATAAGCGCTCCGAAAGCGCTTGACTGGCCCATTTTTCTGGCCAAATATCCGTCAAGCGTGTCGGAAAGAGCCAGCAGCAAAAATAACGCCGCGGCGATCAGCTTATGTGAAAAAAGAGACTGGCTGGACAGCAAAAAGTATATGAAGAAGGGGGTAAAGGCTATTCTTGCTAAAGTTATGCGGTTAGGAATGGTCACGGCATCTAGGTCCGATGCCGATATCTAAAGAGATGTCTTTTCTTCCGCATGCAAAACGGTTTGATCCTGTTCTATTTCTATACATTCTGCTAAAAAACTCCTTGATATCAGCTTTTTTTGTATATCTCCTGAAAAACAGGGCGCAAAACCCCTTAATTGTATGCGCTCGGACTTTCTAAAGAGATGTCAGTATTCTTACCATAAATTATAGCATATTGGTCAAATGGGAAGGAAGGCACGCTACGCTACGGCTCGCTCGCTTCACTCGCTTACAGCTAACAGCTCCGGAGCCGTTAGCTGTAGGGCCGATGCAATCGGCCCGTGCTGTTAGCTTCTTCCTACTTCAGATATTCCCTGAGCTTGCGGCTTCTGGTAGGATGTTTAAGCTTTCGCAGGGCTTTTGCTTCGATCTGACGGATCCTCTCCCTGGTCACTCTGTAAAGCTGTCCCACTTCTTCCAGTGTTCGCGGCCGGCCGTCTTCAAGCCCAAACCTGAGCTTTAGAACGGTTTTTTCCCTGTCGGACAGGGAATTCATGACTTCTTCCAGGTCGTCCCTCAGCATGCCGTGTAGAACCGTCTCATCGGGATGAGCTATCGAATAATCCTCGACAAAATCACCCAGATGCGAGCTTTCTTCGTCGCCGATCGGGATCTCAAGGGACAGCGGCAGCTGCGATACTTTTGTTATTTCTCTGACTTTTTCAACGGATATCTTGGATTTTTTGGCTATTTCCTCTTCGGTCGGCTTTCTGCCGAGCTTTTGAAGAAGCATCCTGGTTATTTTTCGCAGTTTGTTTATTGTTTCCACCATGTGCACCGGGATCCTGATCGTGCGCGCCTGATCGGCGATAGATCTGGTTATAGCCTGGCGTATCCACCAGGTAGCATAGGTTGAGAATTTAAATCCCTTGCGATAATCAAATTTTTCAACGGCCCGTATAAGTCCCAGATTGCCTTCCTGTATCAGGTCCAGAAAAAGCATCCCTCTGCCGGTATATTTTTTTGCAATGCTTACGACGAGCCTAAGATTTGAATTGACCAGCTTGTGTTTTGCTCTCATGTCGCCTTTTTTGATCGCTTTTGCCAAATCGACCTCTTCTTTAAAAGTGAGCAGGGGAAATTTTCCGATCTCGCGCAGGTACATCTTTACGGTATCATCCACTCCGGAACTTTTTATTTCCTCGTTGAGATGGGCGATGCTTACTTCTTCCTCGTGGAACTGTTTTTTTATCTTATCAGCGCTTATATCGGCGTTCTTGAGGATATATTCTATATCATCTATATTTTTTGACGGGTCCGGATACACGGAAATATATTCTTCAGGGGACACAAAACCTTTTTTGTCCTCGAATTTCCTTCTTCCGGGTCCCGCGGTTTGTTTTTGGACCATCTTAACCTCCTTGGGTTTTTTGGGCATGACTAAACGTCACCCTTATATCTATCGTAAAAAAACACGTTAAAATTCACCTGAAAATGCACGGATCTCTTCATGGCACTTTTTGCACTCTTCCTGAAGGCAGGGTATCGCGGAAAAATCCGATTTTTTTTCGGCTTCGCTTATCCTGTCACGGATATCCGCCAGCCTTTTTCTGATCCTGCCCGTCTTGAGCACGTTAATACAGTCTTCCAGCGCCTTCTGCCTGTTATCAAATTCAAACTCTTCGAGCATGATGCCGGCAAAGGCTTTTCTTGCCTCTTCACCCAGGTCCTCTACTATTGCGGGAGCAAGAAGCTTTGCGCCGCCTTCAGGAGCCGATACCAGAGCAATAAAAACGGCCCTGAAGTTTTCGTCCGAAAAATCTTCCGGCTCAAGCCCCTCTTTTATCAATGCGAGAGCTTCCCCGCTTTCGGAAGCAAACTTTAGGATCATTTTTTCGGCTGTCCTGTCTTTTGGTGCGGGTTTTTTCAACTGGCTTGTTTTTGACGGATAGCGGGAATAATACGAGCCGCGCCGCATTTCCGCTTCCACAGTCTCGGTATCAACATGCAATTTTGAGGCCACAAGCTTAGAGTATTCTTTTCTGAGAACCGGATCTTTTTCGCCGGCCAATACCGCAGCGGTTTCTTTTATGGCCCTTGCTTTGCCTTCGGTTTCCTTAATATTGTGCCGGCTTATCGCGCGTTCTATCATGTATTGCAGCCACGGAACAGCATTTTTTACAAGTTCGATAAATTTGGCGGCTCCCGATTTTCTTATTATTTCATCCGGGTCTTTTCCTCCTTCGAGAGAGACCACCCTTGGATAGATATCCAATTCCCTGAGAAGAGAGATGCTCCTTTCCGTAGCCAGAGAGCCGGCATTGTCGCTGTCAAAGACCAGTGAAAAATTATTCGTGATCCTTTGCAGCGTCTTTGCATGGGACGATGTAAGTGCTGTTCCGGAGCTTGCGGCGACGTTCTTTACTCCGGCAGCAAAACAAGATATGAAATCCATATATCCTTCTACAATAAGGACGCTGTCCTGTTTTTTGATATCTTCTTTGCTGAAATTCAGCCCGTACAGAATATTGCTTTTGTTGTATATTGGCGAATCAGGAGAATTCAGATATTTGGGTTCCGCTCCGTCAAGCGATCTTGCGCCGAATCCTGCGATATTCCCTTTAATGTCGAAGACGGGGATCATCAGTCTGTTGCGGAACCTGTCGTAATAGGAGTTTTCCCTGTCCGCTCTGGGGAGTATCAGCCCGGCCCCTTCAATGTCTTTTGGCATGAAGCCCTTTGACAAAAGATGCCTGTAAAGATTGTCCCATCCTTCCGGAGCAAATCCCAGCCTGAAAAAAGATACGGTCTTTTCGGAAAATCCGCGTGTCTTTATATAATCGGAAGCTGTTTTTGAACCGGCAAGCTGCTGACTGAAAAATTCGGCGGCTTTGGCTGTTATATCGAACAGAAGCTTTTTGCGGGAAGCATCCTGGCCCGGTTTAAAATCCGGAATATCCAAAGGCACGGAGTATTTTTCGGCCAACAGCTTTGCGGCTTCCCAGAACGAGATATTTTCGATCTTCATCACAAAGGAAAATACATTGCCGCCTTCGCCGCAGCCGAAACAGTGAAAAAGCTGCTTATCCTGGCTCGCCGTGAAGGACGGAGTCTTTTCGCTGTGAAAAGGGCACAGAGCAAGATGGTTCTTGCCCCTTTTTTTCAGAGCGACATAGTCAGATATCACTTCTACTATGTCCGCTTTTTGCCTGATCTCTTCTATTACCGGGTTTTGATCTTTCATTCCTGCCATTCTTTTGGTACAAAAAGACTTTTGAAAAGGTCTACGGCATATCTGTCGGTCATGCCGGCGATATAATCTCTTACTGCCTCTACTTTCTTTTTCATTCCCGAAGCTTTTTTGTAGCCCGGGATCTCATGCGGATCTTTTAGATAATGGTTGAAAAGCGAAGTTATAGTATGTTCTACTTTTCGGTTTTCAGCTTTTGATCTTGGGCCCATGTACACGTTTTTATACATGAACCCATAGAGTCCGTGCAAAGCGCTCAAGCCTTTTTTACTCATCTCCACGGATCCTTTGCCCATACTTGTCTTGATAATATCCTTTACAAAAGCGTCAATTGGACTTTTACCAATAAAGTCCCTGAACCTTTTTGGTATTGCGGACCGCTTCAAAAGGCCCGACCTTATTGCATCGTCGATATCATGGTTGATATATGCGATCCTGTCGGAAAATCTCACTATTTTTCCTTCAAGTGTTCCTGCAGAGGGAAAGTTCCACGGATGGTTGAGTATCCCGTCGCGCACTTCCTGCGTCAGGTTCAATTTTTCCAGATTGTCTATCACATGCAGGCTTTGGACATTGTGGTCGAAAGTCATGCCGTATTTTTTTAGAAGCTTGTTCAGGACATTTTCTCCCGCGTGACCAAACGGGGTATGACCCAAGTCGTGCCCCAGAGCGATAGCTTCGGTAAGGTCTTCGTTTAGATTGAGAGCTCTGGCTATCGTTCTCGCGATCTGCGCGACTTCCAAAGTATGTGTCAGTCTTGTCCTATAATGGTCGCCTGCGGGAGAAATAAAGACTTGTGTCTTGTGTTTTAGCCTGCGGAAAGCCCTTGAATGTATTATCCTGTCACGGTCATGCTGGTAACAGGTCCGAATTGCACATTCTATTTCCCTGCGGCATCTCCCGGCGCTTTTGCGGGACAGCGCCGCTACTAGAGAAAGCGATTCCAATTCTTTACGCTCGGCTTTTTGCCGAAGATTTTGCATGCTATTCTTATCGCCGTTATCCGGCTGCTATTTTAACACAGCCTGTGCAGCGGCCAGCCTTGCGATAGGCACTCTGAAAGGCGAGCAGCTTACATAGTTCATCCCGGCTCTGTAGCAAAAATCGATCGAGGCGGGATCCCCGCCGTGTTCTCCGCAGATTCCGATCTTCAAGTCTTTCCTGGTCTTTCTTCCTCTGTTGATTCCGGTCTTTATCAGCTCGCCGACACCATCGACGTCTATGCTCTGGAACGGATCGATGGCTAAGATGTTTTTTTCAAGATATGCACCAAGGAATCCGCCCATGTCATCCCTGCTGAACCCGTAGGTAAGCTGGGTCAGATCGTTTGTCCCGAAAGAAAAGAAATGAGCGGACTCGGCGATCTTGTCGGCGACCAGCGCCGCTCTAGGTATTTCGATCATTGTACCTACCGAGTAGGGCAGGTTCTTAACACCGGTAGCAGCTTTTACTTCGTCATACACGCTCTTAATGATCTCGTACTGGTTCTTGATCTCGTTGACGTTGGATACGACCGGGACCATTATTTCCGGATAAGCCTTTTTGCCGGCTTTAATGAGTTCAGCCGCTGATTCAAATATTGCTCTTGCTTCGATCTGAGTTATTTCCGGATAGGTGATGCCGAGCCTGACCCCGCGGTGTCCCATCATCGGGTTACTTTCTCTAAGGACCGAAGCTCTTTTTTTGAGGTCTTCCATGCTGATGTTCAGCGCTTTGGCGATCTCGGCAAGCTTTCCTTCTTCGTGGGGCACGAATTCATGGAGCGGCGGATCTATGAGCCTTATCGTTACAGGCATGCCGTCCATGGCTTCAAGCGTAGCCTTGATATCGGACTTCATGAACGGGTAAAGCTCTTTCAGAGCGGTCTGTCTTTCTTCAACAGTCTTAGAAAGTATCATCTTTCTTAATCGGAAAAGCGGTTCGTCGGACCCTTCTCCGTAGAACATATGTTCTATCCTGAATAGTCCGATTCCTTCGGCGCCAAAGCTTCTGGCGATAGAGGCATCCTTGGGAGTATCGGCATTGGTCCTTATCTTGAGCTTTCTTATGCCGTCACAGAGTTTAAGGAAGTCATTCAGCAGTCCGCCTTCCTGGCTGGCATCTATCATCGGGAGTTGTCCTACAAAAGCAAGTCCTTTGCTGCCGTTCAGCGTAATCCAGTCCCCTTCTTTGAGGGTCGTTCCTCCGACAGAGATAGTTTTTTTTGCATAGTCTATTGAAAGAGCTCCGGCACCTACTATGCAGCATTTGCCCCAGCCTCTTGCCACTAGCGCCGCGTGTGAGGTCATTCCGCCTCTTGCGGTAAGGATGGCTTCGGCAGCTCTCATTCCTTCGACGTCTTCGGGGTTGGTCTCTTCTCTTACCAGGATGACTTTTTTGCCTTTTTTGTTCCACTCAACAGCGTCGCTTGCCGAGAATACGATCATTCCGGCTGCGCCTCCGGGCCCGGCTGGAAGCCCTTTTACGAATGGCTTATTAGTCTTTTCAGCCGCCGGATCAACGATGGGATGAAGAAGCTCGTCAAGCTGCGCGGGAGTTACTCTCATCACGGCTTCTTCTTTTTTGATCAATTTTTCTTTTACCATGTCGGTGGCCATTTTTACTGCGGCAGGTCCGTTTCTCTTTCCGATCCTGCACTGAAGCATGAACAGCGTGCCTTTTTCTATCGTGAATTCTATGTCCTGCATGTCGCGGTAGTGTTTTTCAAGCCTTTTTTGTATGGAGTCAAGTTCTTTGTATATCGAGGGCATACCTTTTTCAAGACTTATAAGAGCTTTGTTGTGATCGCTCTTGCTGACTTCGTTGACCGGTGCAGGGGTCCTGGTTCCCGCGACTACGTCTTCGCCCTGAGCGTTGACCAGATATTCCCCATAGAAATGGTTGTCTCCGTTGCCGGGGTTTCTTGTGAAAGCGACACCGGTCGCACAATCATTCCCCATATTGCCGAACACCATCGTTTGTACATTGACGGCAGTTCCCCATTCGTCAGGAATGTTTTCTATCTTTCTATAGGAAATGGCACGTTTGCCGTTCCACGAAGAAAATACCGCGCCTACTCCGCCCCAAAGCTGTTCCATCGGATCATCGGGGAATTCTTTGCCGAGCACTTCTTTAACTTTTTTCTTGAAAACCTCGCATAGATTCTTGAGGTCCTGTGCGGTAAGGTCTGTATCGGTCTTGTAGTGCTTTTTCTCTTTTACTTCGTCCATAAGTCGGTCGAGCTGTTTTCTTATGCCCATCTCGTCTTTTGGCTCAATGCCTGCGGCTTTTTCCATAACGACATCGCTGTACATCATGATAAGCCTTCTGTATGCGTCATAAACAAATCTTTCGTTGCCGCCGGTCTGTTTGACGAGTCCCGGTATTGTTTTAGATGTAAGGCCAACGTTAAGCACTGTTTCCATCATTCCGGGCATCGACTTTCTGGCTCCGGACCTGACCGAAACTAGAAGAGGGTCGGAAATATCCCCGAATTTTTTGCCCATGATCTTTTCGGTTTTTTCAAGAGCTGTTTTTACCTGAGCCGCGAGAGCGGGAGGGTATTTTTTCTTATTCTGGTAGTAATAAGTACAAACTTCGGTCGTGATAGTGAAACCGGGAGGTACCGGAAGTTTTAGGTTTGGATTTCCCGCCATTTCAGCTAGGTTTGCTCCCTTTCCTCCAAGCAGGTTTTTCATTTTTTCGTTGCCGTCAGCCTTGCCTCCTCCGAAAAAATAAACGAACTTTTTTGAACCGGAAACTTTTTTGGACGCCATGATGTCTCCCTTTCTTTGTTTTTTCCCTTTGGGGGTGTTTTTTCGCGTTGACGCGCAAGCTGTAAACAAATTTATTATATCACATATTATGTGCGTCAATAGGCGGGGGCTTGACAAGGACTTGACAAAGAAGATTGGCTAACGGCACGGACCGATTTCATCGGTCCTACGGCACGCTGCGCTACGGCTAACAGCTCCGGAGCCGCCTGCCTGCCGGCAGGCAGGCGAAGTGAGCGTGCCTTAAGTAGTGTAGATAAATCGCTGGACTATGAGTATGATAAAATAGGATTGTGATGGGCCTGTGGCTTCCTCCTTCGCCCCGTGGAGCGGGGCTTCGGAGGACAGGCAATTGGAATAATGATTAGTCCGATTTTTGGATTTTAGAATTTGTAATTTGGAATTTGCGAGCATAGCGAGCACGGGCCTGTGGCTCAATTGGTAGAGCACTAGCATGGCATGCTAGGGGTTGGGGGTTCGAGTCCCCCCAGGTCCATAAAATTTGCGAAGCAAATTTTATCCTTACTCCTTACTACTTACTCCTTAACCAAAGTAATCCGTATTCCTTTGTTTTTTAGACCCACCGCTCCGCAAATTTAAGGAGTAAGTAGTAAGAAGTGAGGAGTAAGGTGGAAAAGACCATAAAATTGCTGCATCTGTTTATCTTGTTAGCAGGCAAAATGCTATGGCCCGAAGCCCCCGCCCAAAGCGGGGCGAAGGCCAAGCCTGCCTGCCGGCAGGCAGGTCTCCCCCAGGTCCATAAAATTTGCGGAGCAAATTTTATCCTTATTCCTTACTTCTTACTCCTTAACCAAAGTAATCTGTATCCCATTGTTTTTTTCCACCCACAGCTCGCAAATTTAAGGAGTAAGGAGTAAGGAATAAGTAGTAAGGAGCAAGGTGGAGGATCATCTTATAGCTTCGCCTTTTAAGATCGGCTTACCGCAAAACCCTCCTGTCAGCCGAGCACAAGCAGGAAAGAATCAAGATGCCGCCCTATAGCCAGATGTTCACCAAGTATCTGCCGGTGGGGGTTAATTAGCATTTTTTGTGCCCTGGTTTAGAAATATTATCCGCCTTGTTTTTTTTGGGTTTTTATAAAGAACTTACTCTGGCCTAGATTGCTCTAGCAAATCAATTATTTTGTCCAATTTTTGTCTTGCTTCTGACATAAAAACTTCAATGCTATGCACTATCGACCAAAGAATAATAACACCGAAAATAATTCCCCAATACATGTTCGGGATGCTTTTCATCCACTCCCAAAGCCAAATAGACAAGTAAGCTAAGATAACAAACATATATATGAAAGCAACTGATATTGGAGAGCGAACTTCAGGAACAAATATTCCATAAATTCCATATAAAACTAGAATAACCACGCTCCAGCTAATAATGCTCCGCCGATTTCTTTTGGCTTCCGCGAGCTTTTCTTTTGCTAATGAATAAAGCTCTTGCCTCATACCAAAAATTGTGCATGCTAGCAAAATTGTTAAGAATAGGAAGAACCCAACGACCAATATGCAAAACAAGTAAAACATGAGGGATATTATGAAACAAAAATGTCGAAATATCAAGACCAGAATTGAACTTTGTTTCCTAGCTGTTCAGCCGGTTAGTATATTAGCATACTCTAATTCATAGTGGTCGGAAAATGGGGGCAGGTCGGTTGTGCTTTTTCTCTTCTTTGCCCAATCATGTTGCAAATGCGACAAATTCATCGGGTGTGTAGAGATTTGGGAACAGCCATTCCGCCTTTTTTGCCTTTTTTATGAGAGGTCTGTCATATGTAAGAAAATATTTAATTTCAGCACTGTGAGCATGCATTAAATGGGCCGCATCCATTGATGTGATTTTATATTTTCTGATTAGTTTTGTGTACAAATCAATTTCCCTTTTAATGTCTATACTCAATAGTTGCTCTTCTGACCACACGCCTGCCATTATCATCAAGCCTGCAAATGTGCTTTTTGCGTGTGTGATAGCGCATTCTTTCCAGAATTCCCATTCCTTATTTTCTCTTTCTTGCAATATGTCCTGTTTACTTATTTCCCCATGCAACTTTTTTAATTCTTGAGCAGTGTTTGCTGTTCTAACATTGCGGATTGCTTCTGCTTGTTCACCAAAATAGTGATTTAGAGATCGTGCTTGTTGTTCCGAATAGATTTCAGGACTAATGAATTGGTGGAGCTTTCCTGATATGACCATTTCCTTCAGAATATAATTACTTAAATCGCCGCTACCCCTAATTATGACATTAGTGTCCAGATATGCTTTCATAATGTCATTATACTCTCTGTATTTGACTGCATTTTTCTCAAATCTTACTCAGTGTAAAGTACCCCTCACTTATCACAACTAAACTCAAACACAATTTTACAAGGAACCCCTATTTTATGATTGAATTTAAGCGAATGGCATGCGCCACGAAGCCGAGTAGCCCGTCGACTGTCTGCTGACGACTGTCGACCTGCCTGCTACATCCCCGTCTCAAACCCGAATTTCTTCTTCGGTTGTTCCTCAAATTGCAAGAGCCTGCCGACGATCGCGAATAGCTCGTTAATATCCTGGTCGTGCCGGCCCAATCTGTGTTCGATCTCGGCAAGTTTTTGAACAAGGTCTTTGTTGAAGCTGATTAGCTGTCTTATGCGGACAAAAGCCCTCATTATGGCGATGTTGACCAAAATAGCATGTTCGCTGTTAAGAACGGTTGACAGCATTGCGACGCCTTGTTCTGTAAAGGCATATGGCAGCGTAGAAGAGTGTTTCAATGTCCTGAACCGGTCGCAATTTGCGACCAGTTCTTGTTTTTCGTTGTAACTAAGGCAAAAAACAAAATCATCAGGGAACCTGCGCTTATTCCTTTTTAGCTGCTCATTGATTCTTTTTGTTGAAACCCCATATAATTTTGCCAGGTCAAAGTCTATCATGACCCTTTGTCCTCTTAAGCTAAAGATCATGGAGTCCAGGCATTCGGTGGGCATGATCCTCAAGCTGTCAGATTTTTCGGCACTAACACACTCTTTTCCTTGTTTTGCCATACATAATGCTCCCCCTTGATCTCTTCCCAGCAATTATCCCGCCACGTTGGATCAAATCCGAATCACGAAACCTGCCTGTCGGCAGACAATCTCTGCAAATTTAAGGAGTAAGGCGGAAAATATCAAAAAAATCTGCGAAAAATTCCCTGAAATTCCCAAAAAATCCCGCCGATAAATGTTTGAATAAACTCGAAGAAATATAGATAAAAACTGCAAGTTTGCGCATTATTTGGACGATTAGTATATGCGGGATTAAGAATATAAGAGAGGGGTAAATGATGGAAATCATAAATGGTTTGCCGGTTTCAAGTTCCAATGCTACAACAAGCGCCGCAACGACTAATACTTCGGATGTTGCCGGCAAAAATGCCCCAAGCGGTTTTTTAAGCGCTATAGCCAAGATCGTGGCAACAAAAAGCGCCACTGTAAGCGATGATGGGACAAGTACATCATCCGGTGCGGGAACAACAAGCGCGGAAGTCAGCTATAGTTCTACTCTTATAATTAGTTCAACGATAATAAATCCTGCAAGCGCTACAGAGAGCACAGCATCGACCTCGGCCTTATCGGCATCGGAGATCGAGGATATTATTAACTCACTCTTGATGATGATATTGATGCTGCTGATATATGGGCCTAAGAAACATGATGACGAATTAAATCCTCCGCCCCCGCCTTTAGCAGAACCCGCTGATGAGAGCGCTGCAACTGATACAAGCACAGAAACTGAGATTGATGGAAGCGAAGCCGTTGCTGCAACTACGGTCGAAAATCTTTCGAGCAATACAGCAATACAGTAAACTTTAGTGTCATGATCTCGATATCATCTTGCCGAAATAGAAAGCTTCCGGTGGTTTTGTGCCATGGGAGCTTTTGTTTTTATTTCTTCTCAAACGGATAAATGATCTTCCAGTCATCCTTCATGTTCACGATCGTCCAGCTTTTGGCCTGTGCTTCATCCAGACCTTTGTCAAATCGGCCTACAGTTGATCCTCTGTCATAGGCCCACTCGCGTTCGGGATCTGTATGGTGCACATATAAACATAGATTCGGGTCGGTGCCGGCGGAAGTCCACTGCATCATCTGCAGATCGCCGTCGGAATTGCCGAACGAAGCGATAGGGCGGCGGCCGATGCCGGATTGGATGCCTACGGGCTTGTTTTCTTTTTCATCGATGAAATTCAGCTCCGGCAGGCTCATGATGACGGGTTTCCCGTTTTGAAGCTCGAATCTTTTCTTGAGGCTGCTTCCGATCACTTGTTCCGGCGGGATGCCATAAGCCTTTTCCGTCCACGGGCGCATGAATTCAATGTCTCCGCCTGAAACAATATAGGTCTTAAAACCGTTCGCGCGCAGGTAGGAAAGCAATTCGAGCATGGGTTGATATACCATCTCTGTAAATAACCGATTGTTTCGCGGGTGTCTTGCCGTGGCCAGCCACTGCGTCACGGCTTTTTCATATTCATCGGTCGTCATCCCTGCCTGTGAACCTACAAACATCGCCATTAGTGCATTGTCGCCGCCGGCCAATACTGATTTCATGTCGCCTTTGAGCACGGAGGCAAAAGGTTCCTGTGTCGTCCACTCCGGATGCTGCGGCGCGAGCGTTTTGATCTGGTCAAACGCAAAGAAGTATTGGAAATATGCCGGCTGCTCCGACCAGAGCGTGCCGTCATTGTCGAAAGTGGCGATGCGTTTTTCGGCCGGCACAAAACTTTGCGAATCCGGTCTGGTTGCATTCTCGACAAAGGCGATGACGGCTTTTTTAGGGGCTGTATCGTTCCATGACGGCAAGGGATCTATGGCTGCAAAAGCAGAATTTGAAAGCAGCAGTAAAACTGCAAAACTTTTTATAAATAAACTTTTCATGGATTAGTTGCTCCCTGCGGCTTCTGCTAAAGTCTTAAGTTTTGCCTCCATTTCAGGGCTCAGCTTTTTGATAAGCTCCGCGTTGTATGAACCTGTAGGCATAGGTTTTATGCTCGGATCTTTTGTCGGATTGTAATTATGCATATCAATATTTAATATCTGGTCTGCTGCTATCGCATATTTGCGTGATTTTGCTGCCGGCGTCCCGTCTTTGACTGAAGGATCAACATTGGTAGTAACGATTGAAACAGTATTGTCGCTGTTCAGGTAGAGCTCAAAAGTTCGGAACTGCTGCGGGAAATCCCTAAGAGATGCGGTTTCAACCTCCCAGAAGCCTTTTTCAGGGGAGTTGATCGGATCAGGAGATACAAAAGCTTTTACGGTATTTAAGTGGCGGTGTCCGGATATCCACATCAATAAATTCGGATGGCTTTGGAGTTCAGCTACAAGATCGGGCAGACTCACGGCATTTTGAGGATCTGTCCACCAGCCCATTTCGGACCTCGGCGCGGTCACTTCTACGCTTATCGGCACATGCGCGGCGATTATCATGAGCTGTCCCGCAGCATTTCCTTGGCTAAGTTCTTTTTTCCGCCAGTCCCAACGCGCCTTATCAAGAAAGCCGTGTCCGTGAACGTCTAAAGACCCGTCGTTCTCTATTTGGGTATCGTCTAGCACGATAACCTTGACCGGTACAGACGACTTTGGCACGAAACTATAACAGGCAAAGCCATTGTCGGCATCGGTCAAGTTGAATCCATGGCCGACCGGAGTTGAAGATGTATTGAAAAATTCTTTCATCCATTCACCTCTCAAAAGTGAACGGCGGTCCGGATCGGCAGCGACCATCGGAGGGCTGCTAAAATTTCCGACAGGTCCCGCATATTTGATGTCCCCGTTTGGCGTCGAGCAGTCGAGTACGCCCATATAATAATCAGGCTTGTTTATGTTAGCAAAGTTTCTTAAGATATCTCCCATGGCCAATACTTCGCTTGTTATGAAAGACTGCCTGAGATCTTTTTTGGGGCTATAGTCCACGGGAATCGAACCCACCCAAAAATGATCATGGTTGCCCAGCGTCTGATACCAGGGGATCGACTTATCAAGCCCTGCCGCTTTGTAAGGCTTCTGATATTCTATTGTACCGGCTCCGAGATGTGCGCCGGAACTCGGGGTGATGACCTTGCCGTCGAGGACATCTATATACCATCTCAATTCGTTAAATTGAGTGCTGTTGGCGGCATCGCCCAAAGATATACCGAAATCGATCGGATTTTTTTTGTGCAAGGCATTCACTGTCTGGACCGCCGCGTCCAGAACATGCGTCGTATACAGCATGACACCTGAATATAGCGAAGCGCTGATCCCCATAGTCTTGTACAAGCGCGAAAGATAGATCCCCTGATTAGGGGCTTCTTTGTCGGTGATATGGATGTCAGATATGGTAAAGAAATTCAACAGTTTTGCTTTCTTTTTGACGGCTGACGGGTCATAGCCGCTTCCCATGATGTCTGTCCGCTTTTCTAAAATGGATGGGCCGCCAAACGTCCAGTTGCCATAGCCGTATGACTCATATGATGAAATATCATAAAGATCGATCATCGTCGAAGGTCTTGGCCCGGGCGCGATTGTCCTCTGAAGAGTTGTATAAACATCCGGATCTATAGGGTAGGAAACTTGTTCCGAGTATCCTGCCGAAGCTAAAATCAGCACACCCATGAATAAAACTAAACACAATCGCTGTATCCCGCAAGATGTTTTCATGAAACTCCTCCTTAGATGGTATTTGCCCAATAGAGTCACCACACAATCTTATCACAAATCAAAAAATTGAAATACAATCGGGTTCTTGATATACTTTCCTCTAAGGAGATAAACATGCTTAGAAAAATATCAATTGCTTTTCTGGTGCTTTCGGCAATACTGGTGGGCCATGCGCTTGCTATCGGGCCCGCGGAATTGACGATATACGGCGGACCGACCGTATCAAATTATTCCGGCGGATATGATCTGGGAGCTTCGGTGTTGGTTAATCTTCCTATGATCCCAAAAGTCGGAGTTGAGGCTGAAAGATCGGCATTGGTCGGCAACGTGAATATTACAAGATTGGGATTAGTCTATGAACAGAGCGTTATACCGTTCCTTGCAAGCTTCAAACTTTCGGCAGGTTCTTCGTCAATAAGTTCAAACGGCTCTTTTACCATCGGCTCGCATACGTTTGCCGCTTCAGCCACGGAAAACGGTTCGTACGTGACAGCCGGTCTTGTCGTCAAAGTGCTCAGCCTGGTAGTGAATCCAAAGTATGTGTACAATCAATACGGCGGAGTATCTGTTTCGGAAGGCATAATAAACGCTGGGATGTCATTTTAAGCGTAGATCTTTTACGATTCTTGCGGCGGAGCTGTTGTTTCAGCCGCTGTCATGATACCTAATTCCAAATATATCGGGCGGATATTCTCTCGTATCAAAGGAAGCTGCGAAGAAAAGACGATCGCGCCTCCTACACAGGCCAGGCCGGATAAAAATACCGTTCCCTGAGCACTGATGATATGAGCCAAACTTCCCGCGAAAAGGCTTCCGAAAGGTGCCATCCCCATGAAAGCCATCGCATAAAAGCTCATCACACGTCCTCTTTTGTCATCTTCTACTATTGTCTGCAAAAGTGTATTGCTTGCGGCTATCTGCACCATCATTCCAAAACCGATTATAGGCATTAGTATCAATGACACCCAAAATATTGTTGAGAACGAAAACAGACAAAGACCTATCCCGAATATTGCTGTGCTGGCGGTGAGCAGTCTCCATAATCCCCGAACATTTTTACGTGAAGCAAGATAAAATGCTCCCGCAAGAGCTCCTATGCCCGATCCTGACATAAGAAATCCCAGCGTTTGTGGCCCTCCCATAAGGATATCTCTCGCAAATACCGGCATAAGTACTGCGTAGGGCATCCCAAAAAGGCTGACAAGCCCAAGCAGGATTAGCAAGTTCCTTATCGGAATCGACTTGTATACATAAACCAATCCTTCTTTCAATTCTTTCAGAATCGGTTTCTCTTTTCGGACCTTTTTTTCCGCGGTTATTTTCATGGAAAGAAAAGAAATGATGACCGCGATAAAACTCAAAGCATTAAGTAAAAAACACATGCCTTCGCCGGTGGCAGCAATTATGATCCCTGCAATGGCCGGCCCGATAAGACGCGCGCCGTTCACCATCGAAGAGTTTAGTGCGATCGCGTTGCACAGGTCCTCACGCTCTACCATGCTTACCACAAAAGCCTGCCTTGCCGGCATATCAAATGCGTTTATAATGCCCAGTAGCATGCTCAGGACGATAATGTGCCAGACCTGGATCATTCCGCTCAGCACAAGAAAAGCAAATGCAAAAGCCTGAAGCATTGAAAGGGTTTGCGTTACTAAAAGTATTTTGCGCTTGTCCATCCTGTCGACCAGCACCCCGGCAAAAGAACTGGTGATAAAAGCCGGTATCTGGCTTGAAAACGCGACCGTACCGAGCAGAAGAGCAGAGTTTGTTAACCTGTATACCAGCCATCCGGCAGCAACACCCTGGATCCATGTTCCCGTCAGAGAGATGCTCTGTCCGAAGAAAAACAACCGGTAATTTCTGTAGCGTAGCGCTCTAAATATGTTTTTGATAGCGGTTAGCATGCGAACATATTATATAGTATCCAAAGCTATATCTGCGGTGGCAGTTGTTGTAGTAGGTTGTGTTGAGACCCTTATTTTCACCTAACACTCAAACACAACAAGGCTAAATCCCCCCAGCCCCCCTTTAATACAGGGGGGCGCCCGAAGGGCAGGGGGATTTATGGCATGATAATTGCTGTAATCCCCTGTGGGGAATTATGGACCATATAAAACGCAGACATCTGATCACAACAGGCTATCATCTGCCTTATAATCCCGACTTAAAGGAGCGCGCCAGAACCTTGCGGCGGGGGATGACTAAGCCGGAAAAGAAATTATGGCATGGCTTCTTGCGCAAGCTGGATATAACAGTATTACGGCAAAAACCGATTGATAATTTCATAGTTGATTTTTATATAGCAAGTTTCCGTTTAGTGATTGAAGTTGACGGTGAATCGCATTGTTCGGAAAACGGAATAATATATGACTCGCAAAGAACAGCAATACTTGAGGGCTATGGACTCACTATACTAAGGTTTACTAACGCGCAGATAATTAAGCGGTTTAATGATGTTTGCCGAGAGATTGAGGATAAACTAAATCCCCCTTTTCCCCCTTTAATAAAGGGGGGCGCCCGAAGGGCGGGGGATTAAGAAGTCAAAAATCACCGCGGTTAGCATGTGTTAAGAACATTATATTATACTTACAGCAATGGCGTCAGAACAACCGATAATAATAGGGTTTGGGCCCGCCGGCATGTTTGCCGCTCTTGAGTTGATAGAGCTGGGACACCGTCCTTTGATATTTGAGAGGGGCAAAAACATAGAAGAGCGGTCGGCGGACATAAAAATGTTTGTCCAAGAAAGAAAACTTGATCCCGAGTCAAATATACAATTCGGGGAAGGCGGGGCCGGCTCTTATTCTGACGGAAAACTATTTTCCAGAACAAACAATTCTCTGGTCGCCAATAAAGTGCTGGAGACATTTGTTAGATTTGGCGCTCCTGATGATATAACACACAAAAGCAAGCCCCATCTTGGGACGGATATTTTGTGCGAAATTGTTAAGAACATCAGGAAGTATATCCTCTCAAGAGGTGGAGAGATCAATTTTTCTTCTAAAATGACAGGCCTCATTGTGCATAACAGTAGAGCTAAAGGCGTTGTCATCAATTCTGTTAATGAATATTTGTCCTCAAAGATATTTCTTGCTATAGGCCATTCCGCAAGAGATACATTCGAAATGCTGCACAAAGAAAATATCCTTATCGAACAAAAACCTATATCTGTTGGCGTGAGGATCGAACATCCGGCGGAAGTAATAAATACGATTAGACAGAGCAAGGAAGCCGCGACATATTCATTGTCTTATAAAGACAAGGAAGCTGACAGGGGAGTTTATACTTTTTGCATGTGTCCGGGCGGCGAAATAGTGAATGCCTCTTCCGAAAAAGGGCATTTGGTGTTGAACGGGATGAGCTATTCAAAGCGGGATTCGAAATTTTCAAATGCCGCGATTATTGTGACCTGCAAGACCGGGGATTACGGCTCCGATCACCCTTTGGCCGGAATATATTATCAGAAAGGGATCGAACAAAAAGCTTTTGTTGCGGGCGGGGCCATGTGGAAAGCTCCGGCGCAGAATCTCGAAGACTTTCTGTCAGGTAAAATATCCGAGACTCTGCTCGAAAATTCTTTCAGAATGGGAGCAAAACCGGCACAACTGTCAGGGCTGTTTCCAGGTTTTGTTACCGAACATTTAAAGAGAGCATTCCTTTTCTGGAAAAAAGAATATCCGCTTTTTGTAAGCGACCGGGCGATATTACTTGGAGCCGAGACAAGAGCGGTATGCCCTGTCAGCTTCCCGAGAAATGATAGATGCGAATCGGCAAATGTTAGCGGGCTTTTTCCGATAGGAGAGGGTTCCGGCCACGCAGGAGGGATAACCAGTTCGGCAATAGATGCGATAAAAGCTGTGAGGGCTATGCATGATCGCAAAAATCAGTGAAATTCCCCGGAAATACAATCGATACATATTTGAGAAAATACTATTCCGAAGGGAGCAGGTAATGATAAACGAAATCAGTATGATGCCGGGAGTGTCGATTACAGACCTATCCGCAAGAAGGTCAGCGCCAAAATCGGGAGAAAGGCTTTGTGTCGCTCAAGCAGCGACCTCTGCCGAGCCGTATGATATGTACAAGACCGATATAAATGCGGTGATATTTTTGACGCAGGTTTCCTCGTCTGGAGATGTCGGAGAGATAAAGAGGCTTATTTCAAAAGGAGTTCCGGTCAATAAGAAAGATCTTAACGGATGTACGGCAATAATGTATGCTGCCCAGAACGGTAAGGCGGAAGCTGTAAAAGCGCTTCTCGCAGCAAAAGCGGATCCGAATATAAAGGATTCAAAGGGAACGACAGCGCTAATATTGGCTTCGGTAAAAGGGGAGATCAATACGATATGCGCGCTGATCGCCGGCGGGGCGGACGTGAATATAAAAGATAATGATAGCAGGACAGCATTGATGACCACTGTTTTCAACGGAAATACCGAAGCCGTAAAGATGCTTATCGCGGCGAAAGCAGATACGGAAGCGAAGTTCGGCGAAGACGGAGCTGCTGCGATGATAATCGCGGTGCAGCAGAAAAAACTGCCGGAACTGCAATTGCTTATCGATGCAAAGGCAGATGTAAATACGAGGAATAACGAGAGAGGTACGCCCTTGATGATCGCTTCGGGATTGAATATCCCCGAAGCCGTAAAGATGCTTATCGCGGCGAAAGCGGACGTAAATGCGAAGCTTAATAACGGCGGAACGGCATTCGGGATCGCGGTCAATCACGGCCAGAAAGATATTGCAAAAATGCTTTTGGCCGCGGGGGCGAACGTGAACGCAAAGGACATGAACGGGATAACGCCGTTGATGGCTGCCGCTAAGAACGGCGATGTCGAGATGCTGAAAATGCTGATCTCGGCGAAAGCAGACTTGAACGCAGCGGATAATGATGAATATACAACATTGCTGGTAGCGATCGACGAGAACAAGACGGATATTATAAAAGAATTGATCGCGGCAAAAGCGGACGTGAACACAAGGACAAGTTATGGCGAAACGCCGCTGATGGCTTGTGCGGCGAAGGGGAACTCGGAAGCTTTGAAACTCCTTGTATCAGCGGGAGCGGAAATAAACGCAGTAAGCAAGGAAGGGACCTCTGCTTTAATGATCGCATCGGACATCGGGGGCACGGGATCGGTGAATGCTCTGATCGCGGCAAAGGCAAATCCCAACCTGCAGGATAATAAAGGGGTCTCTGCTTTAATGGTCGCCGCTTCAAAAGGCCATGTTGATGTCGCAAAGTCATTGATCAATGCAAGAGCTGATGTCAATGCTAAAAAAGACGGAAAGATATCGCCGTTGATGCTCGCTTTTGTAAACGATCATATGGATGTCGCAAAAGTCCTGGCAGATTCAAAAGCAGATGTTAATGTTGTTTTTGATTCCGGGGCGACGCCGTTGATGGTCGCAGCTACAAAAGGAGATCTTGGGCTTGTAAGATCAATCATCGCCGCGAAGGCGGATGTCAACGCAAAAAATGGCGACGGAGTCACGGCTCTTATGATAGCCGTGTCCAAGAATAATGTCGATATAGTAAAGGCACTGATCGCCGCAAAGGCGGATCTGAACGCAAAAACGGCTGAAGGCATGACTGCCTCAGATGTCGCGATATACAACAATGATACTGCGCTGGTCGAGATTCTGAACGCGGCCCAGGCACAACCAAAAAACAAATAGGCTATATATTCGGATGAAACACACGACCTGCCAGATTTCAGCTGGTCCTGTTAAGCTATAATATACCCATGCCGCACACCTTTCAGATAGAGATCAACGAGCAATTTAAAAAAGCCCTGGAAACAATGGAAAATTCCGGGGAGAATGTTTTTATAACCGGCAAAGCCGGCACGGGCAAATCCACACTGCTTGAATATTTCAGGGGAAAGACAAAAAAGAAGATAGTAGTCCTTGCACCTACAGGCGTTGCGGCCATAAACGTAAAAGGGGAGACTATCCATTCATTTTTCAGATTTAAACCCGATATCACCCTGAAAAAAGTCAAAAAACTGTCCAAAAACCGGGCCGGTGCGGCTGTATATAAACAGCTCGACACGATAGTGATCGACGAGGTGTCCATGGTGCGGAGCGATCTTCTGGATTGTGTTGATAAATTCCTGAGATTGAACGGCCCCGACAGTAAAAGGCCTTTCGGAGGAATTCAGATGATTTTTATCGGCGACCTTTACCAGCTCCCGCCGGTCGTCACAAGCCGTGAAGATCCGGTCTTTAAAGGACATTACAAGAGCCAGTATTTTTTCGACTCCAAAGTCTTCGAGGGGCTGCCCATGGAATTTTTGGAGCTGGAAAAGATCTACAGGCAGACCGATGAGGCCTTTATCTTTCTTTTGAACTCAATAAGGAACAATACTGTCACGGACACTCAGATAGATGCCCTTAATAAAAGAACAGGGGAAAAACCCTCTAAATCCGGTTATTCTATTTGCCTGACCACAACGAACAAGATGGCGCTTGAGATAAACGAATCGGAGCTCGACAAACTTGACGGCTTGCCGGTCGATTTTGAGGCGGAGGTGGACGGGGATGTGGAGCAAAAACAGATGCCTACGGAGATGCATCTAAAATTGAAGTCTGGCGCGCAGATCATGCTGCTCAATAATGACAAGTCCGGCAGGTGGGTAAATGGTACTATCGGACGGATCGTATCTATAGGAAATGAAAAAATTATTGTCGAGCTTGAAAACGGCAGTATTGCAGAGGTTAGCCAAAATACCTGGGATATCTTTCACTTTACTGTCGATGAAAAGAAAGGCCAGATCAAGTCTGAGATCGTCGGAGAATTTACGCAATTTCCGCTCAAGCTTGCCTGGGCGATCACGATTCACAAAAGCCAGGGGCTAACCTTTGACAATGTCGCTCTCGACATAGGCAAAGGGACTTTTGCGCACGGCCAGCTTTATGTGGCGCTTTCACGCTGCAGGAGCTTGGAAGGCATTACGTTAAAACGCCCGGTCAAAAAATCCCATGTTTTTCTGGACTGGCGGGTGAGGGATTTTGTAACGAAGTACCAGTATAAAATATCGGAAGAGCTTATGCCTCTTGATAAGAAGATCGAGGCGATAACCAGCACTATAGAACACGGCGGCTGGCTGGAAATCGTCTATTTAAAAAAGCAGGACGAAAAAACTTTAAGAAAAATAAAACCTTTAAGCGTCGGGCGGATGAATTATAAGGGCGTTGATTATATCGGTGTCCAGGCTTTGTGCTCACTGAGGCGGAGTGAAAGGGTATTTCGGGTGGACAGGATACTCAATATGTCGGAAGTTCAAACGTGATAGATTATTCCGCTTTTTCCCCAGAGGTCTTCAAGATTATATTTTTTGCGTTCTTCGCTGCCCATTATATGGGCAACGATATTTATAAAATCTATGATGATCCAGTTGGAACCGCCTTTTCCCTGAACACGGGGCATCTTTACGCCTTTTTTGTGTAGAGTGTCTTTTATTCCTTCCGCTATTGCATTGATCTGCGGAGTGGAATTTGCCGTACATACTATAAAATAATTACAGATCGAAGAAGCCTTTCTAACATCAATTACTTCTATTTCCTCGGCGTGTTTGTTTTCGGCACCTTTGCAGATCAGGTCGACAAGCTGTTTTGAGGAGAGGGTTTTTCTTAAAGCTGTTTTACTGCGGATAGGTGTCTTGCGGAGGTTCAATCTTTTCTTGTCCTTTTAAGTATTTTGCTACCAGCCGGTTTGTCTGGTCCATATCGGGCTGCAGATAATAAACGCCGTCTATCCTGGTCCCGCTGCCTGGCAAAGCTGCAACCTCAATATTGCCGAATTCATAAGCCTGCCGCACCACAGAGGCCAGTGAGAACATCTGCATGTTTGGAATGTTGGTTTCTACACAGTTCAAGAAATCCATTATTATCTGATAGGTCTGAACAACATTCTTTGTGTTGGCGATCTCTTCTGCGATCTCCTGCAAAAATGCCTGCTGTCTTTGTATCCTTCCAAAATCTCCCAGAGCATCGTGCCTAAATCTCAAATAGCCCACGGCTTGTTTTCCGTTAAGCCTTTGCCGTCCCGGTTTTAGATCTATGTCCAGATTTTGGGAATAATCTACGTAATACATCCTTTCCGTAACATCTATCGTTATCCCTCCGAGCCTGTCAACTACCTTTTCCAGTCCGTCTATATTTATCTTTATGTATTTGTCTATGGGAACGCCCAAAAAACCGGAAGTTGTCGCGCAGGCAAGCTCCGGACCGCCGTATGCGTAAGCATGGTTTATCTTGTCGAGCCTTACCCCCGGAATGACTACCATTGTATCTCTGGGTATGGAGATCACGAATACTTTCTTTGTCTTGGGGTTGATATGTGCCACCATTATCGTATCTGACCTGTTGGCTCTTCCGGACGCGTCCACACCCAAAAGGAGGACATTCATCTCCGGGACCTGTATATTTGAAGGAGATAGTGTGAAAAGCATCTCAAAAGCAGAGAACCTGCTCAGCACATAAGAAGTAAAGAACCCGAAGAATGCCGACACCAGCACAAGAAGTATAGCTACTATCACAAACCAGAACTTCCAGGGGTTGCCTTTTTGCGGAGAGTTGTCGTTGCTAATGTTATTTTTCCTTCCCGGCGCCGGATTTTTTCAGATAATAATTCCTGGTGGTCAAAGTTGCCGGATATATTTCCCTGTCCTTTGTCAAAAGATATTTTAGCATTTCCCTGGCGACCAGCGCAATCGTTTTGTTAATATTGTTTTTTGCCGATTTTCTTATTTTTGCGGCATTCTTAAAGCTGCGGCCGGGTTCTATGTGATCGGCCAGATATATTATCTCTTCAAGGCGGCTCATCCCCGGTCTTCCGGAGGTGTGGTTCTTTATTGCCGCCAGCACTCCCTTATCGCGTATTCCGAATCTTTCCCTGGCAATGAAAGCGCTTACCGGCCCGTGAAGAAGATGAGGCTGCCTTTCAAAAGAAGCATGAAATTTGAGGCCGTGTTTTTTAGCTTTCAAGAGAAGTTCTTTTCCGCTCATATATTTTGCGCAATCGTGAAGCAGGGCGGCCTGTGCGGCCCGGTCCTCATCGGCACCGTATATTTTTGCAAGCTGCTTGGCAGTTTTTTCCACGCTTATAGAATGAAGAAAGCGCTCCCTATCAAGGAGCAGACGGAGTTTTTCTCTGATCTTGTCAAGGTCCATCTGTTATACCGAAAATATACTAGATAGAGCGCATAAAGTCAATTTGTTAGTCATTGCGAGGGGCATGAGCCCCGAAGCAATCCCAATAACGAATGGGATTGCTTCGCTCCGCTCGCAATGACTTCCCATCCCATATTCTGTTATAATCATTTCCAGAAATGAAAAATACAGAAGTTGTCATACTTGCCGCCGGCAAGGGAACACGAATGAACTCGGACCTCCCGAAAGTCCTTCACAAAATATGCGGCAAGCCGCTTTTGTACCATGTGCTAGGTAATGTGAAAGAAGTATTTTCCGCGCCTCCTTATATTGTTATCGGATACCAGGCGGAAAAAGTAAAGGCCGCTTTTAAGCAATATCCTGCGGTCTTTGTCCTTCAGGAAGAACAGCTTGGTACGGGACACGCAGTCCTTCAGACTGAGTCCTTCTTAAGGGACAAAGAGTCGACCGTAATGGTCCTCAACGGGGATATGCCCCTGATAAATTCCCGCATAATAAGCGATCTGATGATGCATCATTTAAGGAACGGCGCTTCGGCTACGGTACTTACAGTAAAGATGGACGATCCCAAAGGCTACGGAAGGATAGTGCGCGGCCGGACCGGTCATCTTGAGAAAATAGTTGAGCAAAAAGACGCCAGTCTCGGAGAATTAGAGATAAATGAGATAAATACGGGAACCTATTGTTTCAAAAGCAGGGACCTTTTTGCCGCCTTGCACGAAGTCCGCTCCGAAAATGTCCAGCACGAATACTATCTGACCGATATCATAGCCATTCTGAGAAAGCAAAAGAAGAAGGTCTCCGCCTTTTTGATAGACGACCCGCTTTCGGCTATCGGAATAAACACAAAAGAACAGCTTGCCGAGGCGGAAAAGATCTTTAAGTCGCGTTGCGGATTTTGCGTGCTATAATATTGAAAATTTGACGGGAAAGGGATTTGAGGGCTTTTCAAATGAGAAAAGTATCTGTATTTTCGGGTGATGCAGATTTTTGTGCGGTTGCAGAGCAGGCACTCAAGTCACAGTGTCTTGTGAAATGTTTTTCCCAGCAGGACAAGCTTTTGGAACACCTCAGGGAAAAACCGGCAGATCTTGTCATCCTTGATAACGACAAAGATAACGCGCTGGGTTTGGAGCGTTTCAAAACGATAAAGGCGCTTATTCCCCGGGTCAATGTGATCATGGTCTCTGCCCTGCAGGATGTTTCCCACGCCGTTCTCGCCTCAAAACTCGGAGTATCAGATTATCTTTCCAAACCTTTGGATTCTGAAAAACTGATCGAAGCCGCAAACAGGATATTTTCCTCGCTTTCAGACATCTCGGCCCTTGTGATCGGGGATGATTACAGGCCGTTTTGGAGCGGTACCAGCGCTGCTTTGGAAAACTTTTTACTTCAGATGCATGAGGCTGCAGTCTCGGAAAAAGACGTGCTGCTTTTGTGCGAGGCGGGCATGCCTGGGAGCCAGGCGGCTGAGATCATTCATTCAAACAGCCCGGCGAAGAAAAAAGATCTTTCGGTTTTTGATCTCTCTTCTTTTGAAAAAGAGTCTTCGGAATCCATGTTCTGGAATTCTTTTAAACAGATGCTCGGAGAAACTTCTCAGACAGCATCAGAGAACTTCAATTTGGCGGGAACGATCTACATGGATGGACTGGGATCTTTATCCGAACATTTCAAAAACAGCATATTCGACTTCTTTTTAAAGAGGAAGTCCGGCGAAAGACCTGTCGATGCCCCAAGAATAATGATCAGGGTGTGTTTGTCCGAAGGGATATCCCGAGAAGATCATGACCGTCTAAAAGGCGCGCTTTTTGAAGTACGCATACCTCTTCTTAAGGAACGGAAAGAGGATATTCCTGTGATCGCTTCAGCGCTAATGAAAAAGTATTGTGCAAAATACGGCAAAGAGATCAATGCACTGGCCGATGACGTTCTTAAGCTTTTCATGTTTTATGATTGGCCGGGCAATTATGAAGAATTAAATGCAATGATAGAAAACTGTGTGCTCCGGTGCAAATCCGGATGTGTCATGTCGTTTGATGCGCCGGCAGACCTGAAAATGCTCCTTAACCTGAGTCTCCGGGAGGCCTTGGCGAACAACGATCATTTTCTTGTATCGGCGCAGAATATCTTCAAACGCGAGCTGGTCGGTCTTTTAAAAGAGTGTTCCGGAAAAGATATGGAGACTGTGGCGCGGTTCCTGGACTCTCCTAAGACGGTGCTGCTGGACGAGACCCCAATTTTTTGATCTCCTCTATCAGGTCTTTGGTGCGTTTTTTATCGGTGCCTTCCGCGATGATCCTGATTATCGGTTCGGTATTGGATGCTCTTATGTGAAGCCAGCCGTCGGGCATATCTATTTTTATGCCGTCAGTTTTGTCGATCTTGGCAGAGGAGAATCTTTTTTCAGCCGCGGCCAGCATTATGGAAGGGTCCGTCCCTTGCGGCAGATCTATTTTGTCTTTTATCATCGTATATTTAGGCAGTGAGTCGACAAGCTGTGAAACTGTCTTTTCCCGGTCGGCGAGAAGGTCAAGTATAAGCCCTATGCCACAGATACTGTCCCTGCCAAAACCTATTTCAGGCCAGATAATTCCTCCGTTGCCTTCTCCGCCTATCAAAGCTCCCAGCTCCTTTATTTTTTCCGAGACATTGACTTCCCCCACCTTTGTTCTTACCGTTCTTGCACCGAACATGGAGGCCGCATCCTGCGTGATCCTGCTCGTGGAAAGATTTGTAACTACGATCTTGTTCTTTACGCCGGTATTTTTTGAGAGTACAAAAAGAACTGCCAGAGCAAGTGAGTATTCTTCGCCGATCGCTTCACCGCAGTCCGACACGATCGCAAGCCGGTCCGCGTCAGGATCCTGCGCAAAACCTATATCGGCGCCGAACTCCTTTACGATCCTGCAGAGATGGGAAAGATTGGACGGAATGGGTTCCAGGCCCCTCGGCGGGATCTGTCCCGGGTCCGTATTTATCGCAATTATTTCACAGCCAAGTTTTTTTAAAAGTTTTGGGGCGATCACCGAACCAGCTCCGTTGCAGCAATCGATTGCGACCTTGAATGCTCTTTTTTGTATCATAGCGGCCGATATTTTTTTCATGACCAGATCGATATGCCTGTCCAAAGCTCCGTTGTCCGTCTTGCTGACGCAGGTACGCAGATCATTTTTGTCTTCGTCGGATTTGGGAAGTTTTTCATAAATACCAATAAGCTCTGCCGCCTGTTTTTCGTTCAAAAAGATCCCGTCGCTTCTTACAAACTTTAGGCCGTTCCATTGGGGTGGATTGTGGCTTGCGGTAACAATAATGCCGCCGTCTGCCGAAAGATATTTTACGGCCAATTGAATAGTAGGGGTAGGAGCTATTCCAACGTCTATTACTTCACAGCCGCTTTTGTTGAGACGGCCAATTACCAGTGTCCTTATGTGCGCGCCGGAAGACCTGCCGTCGGAGCCGACAACTATCCTGCCGTTCTTTGTGTACATAGCATAAGCCGCGGCAAAGGAGTCCACAACTTCATTTGTCAAAGATTCTCCGGTTATTCCTCTTATGCCGGAGATGCTGATCTTAAGTGTCATACGCAAGCATTATAGCAAACGTCATTGCGAGGAGTCCCGCATTTTCTGATTTTGTTTGAAATGATTGACCTTGCTGCTATAATGTCCTTGTTAAATATGGGACAAGTCGTTTTTGGCATGATATCTCCTCATCCACCTCTTCTTATCCCGGAGATAGGCGGCGGCAGGATAAAGGGAGTGGAGCGGACCGACCGGGCTCTTAAGTCCGCGGGCGGGAAGCTTGTATCTTCCGGTCCGGATACTGTGGTCATCATAACTCCTCACGGCAAGATCTCAGAAACTAATATCCGCTTATATTCGAGCCCTTTTTTGGAAGGTGATTTTTCTATGTTCGGCCTCCCTGACGTAATAATGTCCAGCGAGGGCGACCCTGTCCTGGCCGGTAACGTGGTACAAGCCGCCCGCGGTAAAAAGATAGCCTGCGAGATCATTTCCGACACTTTTTTAGATCACGGGGTCATGGTTCCCTTACATTATCTCAAGGCCGCGGGTTTTGAAGGAAAAGTACTTCCAATAGCGGTTTCACTTGTATCCTTGAAAGAGCTTTTTGAATTTGGCAAGCTTTTTAACCGGGTAGTGGAAGCATCTGATAAAAAAATAGCGGTGGTGGCCTCTGCCGATATGTCCCACCGACTTACCTCTAATGCCCCTTCCGGCTACAGCCCCAAAGGCACAATGTTTGATGAAAAACTTGTTGAGCTTGTTAAACGCAATGATATAGATGCAATCCTCAATTTTGATGCTGAACTTGCCGAAGAAGCCGGACAGGACGCGCTTTGGTCTATTGCGATACTTCTTGGCATTTTGGACGGCGGAGCCTTTAAGACCGAGTTCCTTTCATACGAAGGGCCGTTCGGGGTCGGGTACATGGTGGCAGTATATGAGAAGGGAAAATAAGATGTCGCATCCTATTGTGCAGCTTGCCCGAAAAACCATAGAGCTTTACTTGAAAGAGCAAAAAATCATGTATGTTCCTCCCGAGCTGACCGACGAGATGAAACTAAAGGCCGGAGTATTTGTTTCTTTGCATAGGCAGGGAGCTTTGCGCGGGTGCATAGGGACATTTTCTCCAACACAGGACAATGTAGCAAAAGAAGTGATAATGAACGCCATATCAGCCGCGACAAGGGACCCGAGATTTATGCCGATGGACAAAAGCGAGCTTGAAGATCTCGAAATATCCGTTGATGTACTCTCGTCTCCGGAGCCTGTAAAAGACATCTCCGAGCTTGATGCAAAAAAATACGGGATCATAGTTTCCGCGGGATCGAAAAGGGGACTTCTTTTGCCGGACCTTGACGGGGTAAATACTCCGCAGCAGCAAATTTCTATCTGCAGGCAAAAAGCGGGGATTTCCGAAAAAGAGCCTGTGCAACTGGCAAAATTTGTGGTAAAAAGGTATTATTAAAGGTTATGCTGGACTTTTTTTGGAAAGGGCCTAAAAACAGATGATCAAAGTTGGGATAGTGGGGGCCGCGGGTTATGCGGGAGTAGGGGTATTACAGATACTTGCAGCTCATCCTCAAACAAAAGTCGTTTGGCTTTCCAGCGAACAAGCCCATGCGGGGAAAAAAATATCCGATATACGGCCGTCGCTTTTAGGTGTTTGTGATCTTGAATGCCAGGCTCCCGATATCTCCGCTCTTATAGATTCGGTGGATGTTGTCATAATGGCGCTTCCCAACGGGCTTGCGATGAAACTTTCGCCTCTTATACTCAAAAAAGGAAAAAAGGCGATCGATGTAAGCGCGGACTACAGGATAAAAGATCTGGTTGAATATAAAAAGTGGTACAACATAGACCATGCGAGCCCCGATCTTGTGGAAAAAGCCGTTTACGGATTGCCTGAACTTTTCAGGGAAAAGATAAAAGGAGCTTCTTTGGTCGCAAATCCGGGCTGTTATCCGACCGCTTCGATACTCGGAGCCGCGCCTTTGGTGAAGAGCGGGCTTATAGATCTAAACAGCATAATCATAGACGCAAAAAGCGGGGTTTCCGGTGCAGGAGCGGCTTTGACCGATATTACCCATTTTCCAGAATGTAACGAAAACTTAAGGGCTTATGCTGTTGCAACGCACAGGCACAATCCGGAGATAGACCAGGTGCTGGGAGAGACGGTTGCCAAAAAGATCGTAACGACTTTTGTTCCGCATCTCATACCGATGAACCGGGGGATACACACTACGATATACGCAACACTTTCCGGCAAGGCCGATACCGACAAAGTACACGCGCTTTACAAAGAATTTTACAAGGGTGCTTATTTTGTAAGAGTTCTCGACAAAGGCAGGTTCCCTGCGACAAAATACGTGAGCGGTTCTAATTTTTGTGACATGAACGTTATCGTTGACGAGCGCTCTAGCAGAATTGTGGTGATGTCGGTCATCGACAACCTGGTAAAAGGAGCAGCGGGACAGGCCGTGCAGAACATGAACGTAATATTCGGACTTGACGAAAAGACCGGCCTCGATAGGAGCCCTCTTTATCCATGAACGTTCCTTTTAAGGTCCAGGAAGGCGGTATCTGTGTTCCCGAAGGTTTTTTGTCCTCGGGAGTTTACAGCGGCGTTAAGAAGTCAAAGAAAAAAGATCTCGCCATCATATATTCCACGTCGCCGGCCTCGGCAGCCGGAGTATTTACAAAAAACAAGGTAAAAGCCGCACCTGTAATACTTTCGCAAAAAGTGATAAAGAAAGGCAAAGCCCAAGCTATAGTAATAAATTCAGGTAATGCCAATGCGTGCACCGGAAAAAAAGGACTTGACGATGCGTACTTGATGATAAAAGAGACCGCAAAATCCCTGAGACTGGAAGAGGGGCAGGTGTTGGTGGCTTCGACCGGTATAATAGGGGTCCCTATGCCTATGCACAAGATAATTGGAGGCATCTGGACCGCCTCCCGCATGGTAAAGAAAGATCTTTCCTGCTCAGCTGCCGAAGCGATACTTACCACCGATCTCAGAAAAAAAGAGATCGCGGTAAGTGTTCCTCTGGGCGGCAGGGAAAAGATCCGCATCGGCGGGATCGCCAAGGGCTCAGGTATGATCTGTCCGAATATGGCTACCATGATCGGTGTCATCACTACCGACGCGCGCATAGAGTCCCGCCTTCTCCAAAAAGCTCTTTCAGAGGCTGTGGAAGACTCTTTCAATATGACAACAGTTGACAACGACACAAGCACCAATGACTGCGTTTTTGCTCTTGCCAACGGACAGGCTGCCAAAATATCGGCAGGAAAAAGATATAGGATCTTTTTGGAGGCGCTGAAATTTGTTTGCCAATATCTTGCCAAAGAAATTGCGCGCGACGGCGAGGGTGCTACCCGCTTGGTTTCCGTAACGGTAAGGGGCGCAAAAAACAAGAAAGATGCGGCATTGGCGGCTAAGGCCGTAGCCGGCTCCAGCCTGGTTAAATGTGCGGTAACAGGAGCGGACCCGAATATCGGAAGGGTCCTTGCTGCGGCGGGTTATTCGGGAGCAGAATTCGATCCGGATAAAATTGAAGTATGGCTTACAAAGATGCTTCTGGTAAAAAACGGCATGCCGGTCGAATTTGACGCAAAAAAAGCTTCCGAACTAATGAAAAAAGATCCTGTAGAGATTTTTGTCGACTTTAAACAGGGGAGCCATAGCGCGACCGCCTGGGGCTGCGATATGACCGAAAAATATATAGAGATAAACGCGAGGTACCATACCTGATGTTCGACGCACTCATAAAAAGGGCCGAGGTCGTAATGGAGGCGCTACCTTACCTGCGCAAGTTCTACGGCAAGGTCATAGTAATAAAATACGGCGGAAATGCCATGGTAGACCGCGAGCTAAAAGCCAAAGTTATCGAGGCGGTTGTCCTGCTTAGATATCTCGGCATGCATCCGGTGCTGGTCCACGGCGGCGGCCCGGAAATAACCAAAGAGCTCAAGAAGAGAAAGATAGAGGTGAAGTTTTTGGAAGGCCTGCGCGTCACAGATGGACCTACTATGGACGTAGTTGAAACAGTGCTTGGCAGAGTAAATTCCGGGATCGTATCAATGATAAACAAAGGCGGCCGGATAGCAAAAGGTTTTTCAGGCAAAAAAGGCAAGATCTTAAAGGCCAGAAAAAGGGTCTTTTTCAGGAACAAACAGAAAGTTGACCTGGGTTTTGTAGGCGATGTAGCTTTTGTGGATGTAAAACAGCTTAAAGGGGTGATCGCAAACGGCAGGATCCCGGTCATTTCTTCCATCGGGGTGGACGGCAAAGGGCGAACTTACAACATAAACGCCGATATAGTTGCTTCAGAAATTGCCTCTGCGCTAAGTGCCGCAAAGCTGATATTGATAACCAATGTAAGAGGAGTCTTTGACAAAAGGGACAAACTTATTTCCGCTGTGAACGCCGCAAAGATACGCCGGCTTATAAGGAACGGTGTTATTTCCGGGGGAATGATACCAAAGGTCAGATGCGCTCTCAAAGCGCTCAAAGAAGGTGTTGAAAAAGTCCATATAATTGACGGCAGGATACCGCACGCGATACTTCTGGAACTCTTTACGGATATTGGTATCGGAACCATGGTCGAAAGATAACATTCGCGGGAGCCTATTCATGGCAATTTCTCCTATAGGAGCATACAGTCCCAGCGGGCCGTCCGCGGCATTGTCGTTCAAGGTCGGCATGCCGGGCCAAAATCAACCCGCGCACAAAGTTGAGGGCCTTGCCGAACGCGGAAGGATATTCCGAGAGTTCGACATCCAGGTGCTTGACAGCGATGTGCGTTTTTCAAGGACGGAGTTGCTGGTAATAGAAAAAGTCTTAAATGACCTGAAGAAGAAAAAGAAAAAACATCTTATAGGCGTAAGGGAGATTGTAAAAAACAAGTCCGTAAGAGTGAGGCTCCTCAAAAACGCGCTTATTCACGCGGGCGGCGCTTATGTGGCCGAGCAAAAACGAATATATTTATTCGATGATCTTCCGCCGGAAGAGATCCCCGAGGTATTGATACACGAGATCGGGCATGCCGTAAACCACTTCAATGTGTCTTTTTCGCGTTTTATGGAGTTCATTCAGGATACCGGATGGGATATGACGGAGATGCGTAGAGTGTTCTTCAACGAGAACCGGCTTTATCAGTTCGGAATAAAACCCATAGAAGTGCCCAAAGAAAAATGGGACAGCGTGTGGGACAGATTTAGCCTGAATTCCCTTTCCAAAGAACAGGATGTATTCGGTGAGATTCTTATAGAACTTCCGAAAAAGACCGATGCTCCGTGGGACAAAAACCCCTTGGAAAAATTTGCATGGTTCTACGAATGGTTCTACAACAAGAACCGGGCATTCAAAAAAATTGCCGAAAAAGCCTATCTCGAAAAAGGCGATCCGTCACTCAAAAAAGCCTACGAGTTCATGAAGAACGAGGTCTTCGAAGATGATAATCAAGTCTGATAAAGATGTAATAGAAGCCTATCTTCATGACGAGTCCGGCCTGCGTGGCGCGCACTGCGACAAAGTATTTGTTCCGGAAAGTTATTCCGAAATATCCTCGATCCTCAAAGACGCCTCAAACAAAAATATTCCTGTCTCCGTTTCCGGTGCCGGCACCGGTGTGACAGGCGGAAGACTTCCTTTCGGCGGAATTGTGCTTTCTTTGGAAAAACTGGATAAGATCATCGAGCTTACACCCGGAAAAATGACCGTACAGGCAGGAGTCCCGATAACAAAGATACACGAAACGTCGGCGTCTATAGGATACTTTTATCCGCCCGATGCTACGGAGTGGGATGCAACAATTGGCGGAAATATCGCGACAAACGCCTCGGGATCACGTTCATTTAAATACGGTCAGACACGCAAATATGTCGAAAGTATCAAAGTCGTACTGGCTGATGGAGAAATTGTTGATATTCCGAGAGGGACTTATTTTGCCCAGGGGCAAACGATAGAAATCCGAAATTCGAAGCACGAAATTCGAAACAAATTTCAAATTCCAAATATCAAAATGCCAAACATTAAAAATGCAGCAGGGTATTATTCAAAACCGGGAATGGATCTTATAGATCTATTTGTCGGAAGCGAAGGGACTTTGGGGGTAGTTGTTGAAGCAAGTCTCAAATTGCTTCCCTTGGCAGGCTATACGTTTGCTGCTTTTGCCTTTTTTGACAGCAACGAGAAAACGCTGGACTTTGTAAAAGATGCCAAAGGTCAGGATGCGCTCGCGATAGAATATTTTGACAAAAATTCACTGGATCTTCTCAGAACTAAGTTTGACAGCATCCCTTTAGGCAAAGAAGCCGCAATATTCTTTGAGGAAGAGATAACCCTGGAAAAAGAAGGTATTTTTTTGGACAGATGGGCTGCTCTTTTGGAAAAGAACGGGGTTAATATTGACAGTGTTTGGAGCGCTACGGAACCTCTCAAGGAACTGGAATTCAAAAAAATAAGACATGAACTGCCGGTGCTGGTGAACGAGATCGTCAGGTCCCGCGGCATTGCCAAGATCGGAACAGATATTGCCGTTCCCGAGAACAGATTTCCGGAAATGATGGATATTTATAAGAGAGAGCTTTCGGCATCCGGGATGGACCATTTAATATTCGGTCATATAGGAGACAATCATCTGCACGCCAATATTCTACCCAAGAATGAGCGCGAGCGGGAAAAAGCAAAAAAGATCTATCTCGGATTTGCCAAAACGGCCGTGGCTTTTGGAGGCACAGTGTCGGCCGAGCACGGGATCGGCAAGCTGAAGCATGCTTTTTTGAGAGAAATGTACGGTGACGCGGGTTTAAGAGAAATGGCGCGCGTAAAAAAATATCTCGACCCGAAAGGTATTTTGGGCCGAGATAATATTTTCCCTAAAGAACTTTTGGGGCTTATCTCTTGAGCCTTATTTTTCTTTTGAGCGCTTCTTTTTTTCTTTTTCTTCTTCTTTTTATCTCTTGTTCTCTCTGGCGCATTTGTTGCCTCCGTTCCTATATTATGACTAAATTATACCTGAAAACAGAGCTGATTAGTTGTAAAATTGCTGTATGAGGCAATTTTCCGTTCCCAAAGAGTATGAATATTACCGGCTGGACCAGTTCCTTGCCAATAAACTGTCTTCGCTCAGCAGGTCGCTTATACAGAAAATAATCAAGGCAGGCAAGGTTGCCGTTAACGGCAGGCCGTGTACAAAAGCTTCCAAACAGCTTGCGCATAATGATCAGGTGTCGGTTGAGATGCCGCCTGTCAAAAGGACAGAGTCTTTGGCGGAAGACATTCCTTTGGATGTGGTCTTTGAAGATGACCAGCTCATAGTGATAAACAAGCCCGCCGGCCTGGTGGTGCATCCGGCGCACGGCAACAGGAGCGGCACGCTGGTGAACGCGCTTTTAAACCATTGCAGGGACCTTTCCGGAATAGGCGGTGAGGAGCGGCCCGGTATAGTTCACCGGCTGGACAAAGACACATCCGGTCTGATGATCGTGGCCAAGACGGATAATGCACATCAAAAACTTTCCGGCCAGTTCAAAGACAGAAAAATAGTAAAAAGATATCTTGCTCTCGTGCACGGCAGTATAAAAAATGATACGGGAACAATAGAAGCTCCGATAGGCAGAAGCCAGTCGGACAGAAAAAAAATGACGGTGGTGAAAACGGACCCGGAAAAAATGAAGGCCCTGAATTCCAGAAAGCCCCGGAGATCAAAAGCCAGAAATGCCGTTACGCATTATAAAGTCGTCAAAAGACGTGGAGATAAAACGCTTGTGGAATTAAAACTCGAGACGGGACGCACCCACCAGATAAGGGTCCACATGGCATATATCGGACATCCGATAGTCGGAGACAAGATTTACGGGCTAAAAAAGGACAAGACTCCGTTCATGGCGCTTCATAGCTTTGCTCTAGGATTCTTTCATCCTTCGACGGGGGAGTATATGGAGTTTGTTAGAGAGAAAGAGTTTTAAGGGCCTGCGGCCCTTATACCCGCTGTTTGCCCCTTTTCTTTAGTCGTAAAGAAAAGGGGCTGAAAAGAAAGCTCGCGGGGCTAAAGCCCCCAGCTCCCCCTCAAGCATCGCAAGCTCCGACTAGTCCTTTTCGCCTCCGCGGCGTCGGCAAAACATTTATCTGCAAAATTATGGCCTATTTGTTACTTATTTTGTGTCGTCGCAAGAGCGATGCTTGCTTTATAAGCGATAGATTTAAGACTGTATTCAATAGTAGCTCCTTGTCCGCGCTGTCTGTTTGACGAGGGCTGGGCGAAGACCAGACCGAGGAAGCTTGTGGCGAGCATTGCGAGCCATTCGGCGCGGCGGGGGTGTCGGGGGCATCCCCCGACCGGCTTTCTTTTTTGTCCACTTTTCTTTTCCGCAAAAGAAAAGTGGACGAGAATCATTGATAAGAGAATGAGCAAAAGGGCGGGAGCAGTGATATAATTCCGTCATGAGAACTTTAGGAATAGATCCCGGAACGGCAACCACCGGTTTCGGAGTGGTTGATGAGATCGATAAAAAATTATCTCTTGTCGATTTTGGCTGCATCAAGACACCCGCGGGGATGCCAATGCCGGAGCGGCTAAAAATAATATCTATAGAACTGACCGAGCTGATAGAAAAATATCGCCCCGAAAATATTTCCGTGGAACAGCTTTTCTTTTGTTCAAACGCAAAAACCGCAATAAAAGTCGGGGAGGCGAGAGGGGTCATCCTGCTTACCGCATCCCAGGCAGGGCTAAAGATCTCTGAATATACGCCCCTTCAGGTGAAAATGGCCCTGACCGGATACGGAAAGGCCGATAAAAAGCAGGTGCAGTATATGGTAAAAAACATCCTGGGTTGTAAAGAAACGCCCAAGCCGGACGACGCGGCGGATGCCATAGCCATAGCGATCTGCCATATAAATTCGCGCAAATTCAAGGAGGCGAGTAGCTATTCTGGCCCTCACCCCCCGACCCCTCTCCCAGAGGGAGAGGGGAGCAGGAAATAGATATGAAAATAATCAAGGAATTATTTATTATGGAGTTAAGAAAATTTATGATTTATTCCCCTCGCCCGCGGTTAGCGGGAGAGGGGGCAGGGGTGAGGGTTGAGATAGAATAATTCAAGGAGGCGAAATGATAAGTTTTGTAGAAGGCATTTTGGACAGCATCGAGCCCAGCAAAATTGCCGTTAATGTGGGAGGGGTCGGATATGGGATCACCGTTACCTCATCCGTTCTAAAAAACCTTCCTCCTAAAGGACAAAAGATAAGGATACTGACTTATCTGAACGTAAAAGAAGATGCCTTGCAGCTTTTTGGGTTTTCTTCCAAGGAAGAAAGGGGCCTGTTTTTGCAGCTTTTATCGGTTTCGGGTATCGGGCCGAAAGGAGCGATGAACATAGTTTCCTCTTTTGAGCTGAACCAACTGGTGACTGCCATTGTCAAAGCAGATGTGGACATGCTGACGGCGGCGCAGGGCATAGGTAAAAAGACTGCGCAAAGAGTTATCGTTGAGCTGAGGGAGAAGATAAGCAAAGCCTATTCCCTTGATGCATCGAGCGGTATTTTTGACGCCTCGACAGATTCTCCCATGTTAAAAGATGCCGTATCGGCCCTCATGGCTTTGGGGTACGCTTCCAAAGAAGCGCGCAAGGCAGTATCAAAAGGTGTGGACGAACTTTCTCCCGGGGCTTCGGTCGAAGACCTGATAAAATATTCGCTCAAGAGTCTATCTCAAGTTTGAGGAACTTGAGCAGTCCTTCTTCGATGAACCGCATCGGCATCCTCATGAGAGAAACCTCTTTGGAGACAGGTTTTACTAGGATAGTATAAGCTCCTATCAAATTTCCCCCGACCACATCGGTTATGATCTGGTCTCCGATTACCGCGGTTTGGCCGGGAACGGTGTTAATGTGCGAAAGGGCTTTTTTAAAGACAAAAGGCAACGGTTTGCAGGAAAGAGAAAAGCCTTGATGTTCAGGCTGTCAGAAATATATTCAACTCTTTTTGCCCCTCCGCCGTTTGAGACTATGCATATTTTTATACCGTGCTCTTTGACTTTTTCTATCCAGCTGTATATGGAAAACGGGATCCTGTATTCAGGCCGGGGTATCAGAGTATCGTCAAGGTCGACAATAAAACCCCTGATGCCTTTTTTGTATAGGCTGTTTATATCTATAGTGAATACGGAACTGGTGTATTCTTTGGGCCTTAATAGGCCAAAGCTGTTGTTGTCTTTTTCATGATTGAAGTTATCGTACATTTATCACAATTCTTCTATATAGAACAGGTTTACCGTGACAGGGTTGTCGAACAGGATCCTGTCAGCTTTTTCCAGAAGCCGTTCTTTTAACACAGCCTCATTTGATTGGGTGGTTTCCGTAGTTTCTATCAAAGCGTCCAATTCGTTGTTGTGCAAAAAGAACATGTTGGCCTCGCCTTTTGAGTGGAACAGCTCGCGGAGGAATTTTTCGCTCCTTGATACAGGATCGTTCTTTTCATATGGCTGGGGCGGAACTTTGTAGCCCATTAGGAAAAGCTGCGCGGCGCCGTCGGACAGTTCTCTTTCCCAGGAATCATCGTCTTCGTAGATTATTTGTCGTAACGATACCTTTATTCCGACCGATGCCAGGTCCTTTTTTATCTCTTGGGCGACTTTTACGGTCTTTTGTCCGTCTGTATGTATAAGTACCATGTTGTTGATCTGTTTACTTACTGCGCTTTTTAAAAGTTTTCTTGCCATGTCAGGATAATACGAATATCCTGTGATAGCGCTATTGTGCCCCGGCATCCCTGGGGGGATAACTCCGGTTGGGACGTTCTTATCGCCCACTATATTGGTACATATATACCGCCGGTCTATGGCATAGTTGAAAGCCTGGCGCAAGAGTTTGCCTTTTTGGCCGATAAAAACATCATTTTTCATATTAAAGCCTAAAAACCATATGCCGTCATATGTCTTTTCTTCCGCCTGACCTGCAGAAAAAGCAAGTATTAAAAGAAGTATAAGTGAGATGCCCAAGATAAAAACGGATATCTTTGGAAAATTCATCATTTTAGGACAATTTTATCATATAAAGGCCGGCATGTACGAAATATGGCCTCATGGTATAATTACTCTGGATTGAAATAACAATGAAGATAAACTGCAACAACCTCCTTTTCCTCCTCTTTGTTATCGTTTTTATCTCTTCCGGTTGCGGACAAAAAAGCAAGATACTTCAGATCAAAGGTTCCGACACTATGGTCAATATGGCTCAGTCCATGGTGGAAGAATTTATGAAAGAGAACCCCGAAGCCTCAGTGGCAATAACCGGCGGCGGGTCCGGTACGGGCGTGGCTGCTCTTATAAGCGGTACCGCCGATATAGCCCAATGTTCCAGAAATATGACACAGCATGAAATAGAGATGGCAAATGAACGCAATGTGTTTCCCCATGAGATCCCTGTAGCGATCGACGGCATCGCGGTCGTGGTTTCTCCTAAAAATCAGATAAGCAAGCTCACTATGGGCCAACTTTCAGATGTTTTTTCGGGGAAAACAACCAACTGGAAAGCGCTTGGAGGCCCGGACAGCCGAATCGTTGCTCTTTCGAGGGACAGAAATTCCGGAACACACGCATTTTTCCTGGAACAGGTAGTAAAAAAAAGCAATAAAAAATCCAAAGACGAGTTTGCCAAGAATGTTCTTATGATGCCCTCAACCCAGGCGATAGTGGAAGAGGTCTCAGCTAATCCGGAGGCTATAGGATATATAGGTCTGGGTTATGTAAATGCCAGGACAAAGCTTGTAGCGGTCGCTAAAGATACCGGGCATTCTTACATACTCCCCACTATAAAAACCGCCGCGTCCGGACTGTATCCCATTTCAAGGCCCCTGCTTTTTTATACTAATGGAACCCCTACTAAAGAGGTTAAAAGTTTTATAGATTTTGCTCTCGGGAAAGTCGGACAGAAGATAGTGGTCGACACTGGATTTGTTCCTTTGCATAAAAAATGATAAAAAAATTCTTCGAAAGCCTCATAGAAAAGGCTATTTTTATAAGCGGCATAACCGCGATAGCCATAGTCGTTTTGATATTCATCTTTCTGCTGAAAGAAAGCGTATATTTCTTTCTGAACAACAACCTGTTTGAGATATTGTTCGGCATGGATTGGTATCCGATATCAGAACCGCCAAAGTTCGGTTTTTTGCCTTTGATAATGGGATCCGTTCTTGTGACATTGGGTGCAATTGTCATTGCAGTACCGGTCGGTCTTGCTGCTGCCATATATATTTCCGAAGTTGCTCCAAGCTGGTTCAAAGAAATATTGAAGACAGGAATTGAGCTTCTTGCCGCGATACCGAGCATTGTTCTCGGGTTCATAGGTATCGTGGTGCTTGCTCCTTTCATAAGAAATCTGTTTAACCTGCCCAGCGGGCTCACGGCTTTAGCCGGATCAATAATGCTTGCTTTTATGGCGATGCCGACCATAGTTTCCATAATCGAAGATGCAATAAATTCAGTTCCTAAAAGTTACAGGGAAGGTTCTCTTGCTCTTGGGGCTACACATCTTCAGACTATAAGGCGGGTGATTCTTCCTGCCGCGTCATCCGGCATTCTCGCGGCCGTCATGTTGGGAATAGGAAGGGTCATCGGAGAGACAATGGCAGTTCTTATGGTCACAGGCAATGCTGCGATCATACCGTCAAGCATACTTCAGCCCGTGCGCACCCTGACAGCCACCATAGCCGCCGAAATGGGCGAAGTAATTCAGGGAAGCATGCATTATTATGCACTGTTTGGAATAGGATTTGTGTTGTTCGTAATAACTTTCTTTATTAATTTGGCGGCCGACATTTTTCTTCATAGAAAGAAAAACTGATGGGAAACGCAAAACTAATGCAAAAAATAGTGTTTTTCCTTTTGGGGATTGCCACAATCCTTGTAATCATTCCCGTTTTGCTGATATTCATACTGATATTGGCCAACGGACTTCAGGCGATCTCTCTTGAATTTATTTTTAGCGCTCCCAAAGCAGGGATGACCCAGGGGGGGATATTTCCTGCAATCGTCGGCACATTATATCTTGTGCTCGGCACTGCGGTCTTTTCGCTACCGTTAGGAATCCTTGCAGCTATATATCTTACCGAATATGCTTCAGATAATTGGCTGACGAGACTGATAGACATAGCTATAATCAACCTGGCAGGGGTCCCTTCCATAGTTTTCGGTCTTTTCGGTGTCGCCCTTTTTGTGACACTGCTTAATTTTGGCACATCAATACTAGCCGGATCGCTTACGCTATCCATAATGACACTTCCCGTGATAATAACCGCCAGCAAAGAAGCCCTGAACTCAGTTCCGAAATCATTCAGGGAGGTCAGCTATTCTCTGGGCGCGTCGCGCTGGCAGACAGTGAGGAATGTTGTGTTGCCAAACGCTATCCCCGGCATAATGACCGGGACGATCCTAGGGCTTTCAAGGGCTGCGGGAGAGACGGCGCCGATTCTTTTTACGGTTGCCGCATTTTATCTTCCCAGGCTCCCGAGAACGGTCTATGACCAGGCAATGGCTCTTCCTTATCACATATATGTCCTATCTACCCAGGTTCCGAACGTTCCGGTAAAGATACAATACGGTACGGTGTTGGTCCTTATAGTCATTGTCTTTTTTATGAATATTTCAGCTGCATATATAAGGGCCAAGTTCAGGAAGAAAAAGCAATGGTGAATAAAATAACCATAGAGAGCTTGAAAGTGGTCTATGAAGGGGTGCAGGCGCTCAATAGAGTAAATTTGGACATAGGCCAAAACGAGATACTGGGCATCATCGGCCCTTCTCGCAGCGGAAAAACAACACTTCTTAAAGTGCTGAACCGGATGATTGATTTTGTTCCGCGTTCCCGAGTGGAAGGCAAGATACTTTTTGACTATCTAAATATCTATACCGATATAAGATTATTGGCTCTGCGCAGAAAAATAGGCATGGTATATGCGCTGCCCCTTCCTCTTCCAATGACAATATTTGATAATGTCGCTTACGGGCCGAGACTTCACGGAACAAAAAGCAAGAGCATTCTTTCGGATATAGTCGAAAGATGTCTTAGAGCTTCATATTTGTGGGACGAGGTAAAAGACCGGCTTGATACACAGGCTTTTTGTCTTTCCGGAGGCCAGCAGCAGAGGCTTTGCATTTCGAGGACGCTTGCGGTGGAGCCGGAAGTGATCCTTTATGATGAGCCTTGTTCGGGGCTGGACCCGATATCCACGGCAAAAGTTGAGGATGCGATGCGCGAACTTAAACAAAAATACACCCAAGTACTGGTCACGAACAACACCAAGCAGGCCGCGCGGGTAAGCGACCGCACCGCTTTTTTCCTAATGGGAGAGCTTGTAGAAGTTGACGATACGAAAAAGATATTTACCGCTCCTTCGGATGAGCGTACAAACGACTATATAACGGGGAAATTCGGATAAAAATCATGAATAATGCAATCGAAGTGAAGGATCTCGATTTTTACTACGGAAAGTTCAAAGCTTTGTCGAAAGTAAATATCGATATACGCAGAAACGAAATAACTGCACTTATCGGCCCGTCCGGCTGCGGGAAATCCACTTTTTTAAGATGTTTAAACAGGATGAACGATTTAATACCAGGGATAAAAACCGAGGGAAGCATAAAAGTCGACGGAGCAGAAGTAAATAACATGATAACAGACCTTGTCGACCTCAGAAAAAAAGTCGGAATGGTGTTCCAGCGGCCGAACCCTTTTCCTCTTTCGATATTTGAGAATGTAGTGTTCGGCCCCAAGATACACAGAATGGCAAAAGGCGACGAACTGAAGGAAATAGTCAAAAGCTCCCTCCAGAAAGTTCTGTTGTGGGACGAATTTAAAGAAAAACTGAACAAAAACGCCTTATCTCTTACTCTGGAACAGCAGCAGCGGCTTTGTATAGCACGGCTTGTGGCAGTGAGACCCGATATCCTTTTGATGGACGAGCCTTGTTCCGCTCTTGATCCGGTCGCGATACAAAGGATCGAAGACCTTATGCGTTTTCTGAAAGACGATTATACGATAATAATAGTTACGCATAATATGCAACAGGCCGCGCGCGTCTCTGACAGGACGGGTTTCTTTTTGCTCGGGGAATTGATAGAATTCTCTGAAACGGACAAGATATTCACGGCTCCCGCGGATAAAAGGACGGAAGATTATATAACCGGAAGATACGGTTAAGAAAGAAAGGAATAAAAATGATAGAAAGAAGTTTTGAGGCGGAGCTATTTGAGCTTAACGATCTGATCATGAAGATGGGGAATATGGTGCAGTCCTCGATACACAAAAGTATTGAAGCCCTTAAGAACCGTGACGAAGGACTTTCAACAGAAGTGATCTCTTCCGACAGAGATGTAGATGATCTTGAGCTTCTGATCGACGACAAATGCATTACCCTCATTGCGAGGATCCAGCCGATGGCAGCGGACCTCAGGTTTATTACAACTGCTATGAAGGTAACAACAGATCTTGAGAGAATAGGGGACCTGGCGGTAGATATAGCCCAGAAAAATCTGGAACTTGTAACAATGCCGCTATTAAAGCCGCTCATAGATACGCCCAAACTGGCCGATATAGCAAAAAAGATGATAGAAGAAAGCATTGATACTTTTGTTAAAAGAGATGCAACTCGCTCCATAAAGATTCACTCTATGGAAAAAGAGGCCGATAGACTGAGAGATCTAATAACTGACGAATTGACCGGCATAATGATGAAAGATTCGACTACCGTCCCGAGAGCGCTGCCGCTGCTTCTGATAGCAAGATATCTTGAACGTATCTGCGACCATGCGATGAACATAGCCGAAGATGTGGTCTATATGGTCGAGGCCAAAGTGGTAAAACACTTGCCGATAGGGAAAAAATGAGAACAGTCCTGATCATAGATGATGAAAAAGATATTGTTGAGAATATAGAATACAATCTTACCAAAGAAGGATATAAAATCTCAAGGTCATACGACGGGATCAACGGACTCGAGGCCGTGCAAAAAAAGATGCCCGATATCGTGATACTTGACCTTATGCTTCCCGGCATGACGGGAATAGAGGTCTGCAAAGCTATGAGGTCCGATCCCAAAACGGCCTCGATCCCCATAATAATGCTTACTGCCAGAGGAGAAGAAACCGATAAAATAGTCGGCCTTGAGGTCGGCGCGGACGATTACATGACAAAACCTTTCAGCATAAGGGAGCTTGCCGCAAGGATAAAGGCCATACTGAAAAGATACGGAAAAAAGGCTGAACCTGTTGTTTCCTCTTTGATATTTTCCGGGCTTGACATAGATCCCGATTCCCACACGGTAAAAGTTTCCGGCAAAGAGATAGCGCTTACCGCGAAAGAATTCCTTTTGCTGGAGCACCTGGCAAGGAATCCGGAAAGAGTGTTCAGCCGGGACAGACTGCTCGATCTTGTCTGGGGCATAGATGTTGCCATCGAAACTCGGACCGTGGACGTTCATGTGCGGCGGTTGCGTGAAAAACTGGGAAAATCCGCGAAGTATTTAAAGACGATACACGGTGTCGGATACAAATTTTCGGTCAAATAGCGCGGAATAAAGGTCTCCAGATGTTCAAAAGCTTAAGGTCGGTTCTTTTTCTTTCTTTTATGGGGCTGGTAGTAGTTTCCCTTGTTGTATTTCTTGCGGTTTCCATGCCCTCGATCAGGTCCACGATTATTTCTCAAGTCGGCAAAGACAGCCTGGAAAGGGCGCGGGCCGCTGTCCCGGTATTTTCTGCTGATTTAGCTTTGGGGGCCAACAGGGACGTTATACAGGATAAAACGGAGGAAGCGGGCAAGACCTCGGGCAATCGCATCACGATAATAGCCAAAGACGGGACCGTATTGGCTGATTCTCAGGTTGACACAAAAGATATTAGAACACTTGATAATCACTTGGACAGGCCGGAGATATTGGCGGCGCAGAAAAATGATCACGGCATTTCTGTAAGGTATAGCGCTACCGCCAAAAAAGACATGATCTATGCTGCCGTCCCTATTAGGGATAAGTCCGGAAAAACAGCGGGTTTTATAAGGTTTTCCGCGCCGCTGCTATATGCGGGAGAGATATATTCAAGCCTGTATTCCGCTACGGGACTTGCTTTTCTGGCGGCGCTAATAGCGGCCGTTGTTCTGAGCCTTATCCTGGCAACTTGGTTCTTCAAGCCTCTTAACAAACTTTCAAGACTATCCAGTGATATAGTCCATGGGATCCTGCCGCGGCATAACCTTCATAGGTCGGCTTTTGAATTTGGAGAAATAGAACGTTCCGTGGAGCAAATATCCGACCGGCTTGCGGACTATTTTGAAAAACTTTCAGGCGAAAAAGGGAAACTTGCCGGCGTGCTTGCCAACATGAGCGAGGGGGTCCTGGCCGTGGATACGCGCGGCAAGATAATGTTTGCCAACCGGAAGATACGCGAAATATTCAATATTTTTCGGGAAGATCCCGCGGGCCAAACGCCGCGGACGGCTTTGCGCAACAATGAGATCGCGGATATAACGGAAAAGGTCTTAAGCAAACCTTCGGAAAGCGTGGACGCGGAATTGGAGATCTTTTCTTTCGAACCCTCATTTTTCAGCGTTCACGCGGGGGCGTTGTACAGCGAGAAGGGAGAGTTGCTTGGAGTTGTATGCGTACTGCACGACCTTACCAAGATAAGAAAGCTCGAAAAATACCGTTCAGAATTCATTGCCAACGTGTCCCATGAACTGAAGACCCCGCTTACCGTGATAAGGAATTATGTTGAAACACTGCTTAATGGGGCGATCGAGGATAGAGCCAATAACAGGAATTTCCTTTTGAAGATTGAGAAGCATTCCGATAATCTTGCAGCTTTGATAGACGAGATACTTGAGCTTTCGAAACTCGAGTCCGGCCTGGCAAAAAAAGAGTTCAATCCCGTAAATATCCGGCACATTCTGGCAAAATGTGTCGAAACACTTTCCGGAAAGACAGCGAAAAAAAACATAAAGGTGGAAACCAAATGTGAAGATTGCCAAATATACGGGATGGAAGATTATATTTACAGAGCCATTCTTAACTTGTTGGACAATGCAGTTAACTATACTGAGGCCGGCGGGGAGATCAAAGTAGTTTGCGGTAAAAACTCTTCCGGTGCGTTGATACAGATATCTGATACCGGCATAGGCATTCCAAAGGAAAGTTTGTCCAGGATATTTGAAAGGTTTTACAGGGTGGACAAGGGAAGGTCCAGGGACTTGGGAGGGACCGGGCTTGGGCTATCAATAGTAAAGCATATAATGGAGCTTCACGGAGGCAATGTTTCGGTCGAGAGCGAACTTGGAAAAGGTTCGGTTTTTACCCTTTATTTTCCGCAAAAGAATTAACACTTCCTTAACACCGGCTTCATTGTCTATTAACCTCTTTTTACGATAATCCTTATGAAAGCCGCAGAGCTTTTCGGATTAAAAACAGTGAAAGGAGGGAATTATTCGTTTCGCGGACAAGTCCGGACGATCTTTGGAGAGGGAAGTAGGACACTCTCCTAGTTTTTCGGACGAGTATATCCGCTTCCCGTTTCATCGAAAGGACTGAGCCTTAAAAAAGGAGGAAAAAGATGTCGAACAAATTCAAGATCGCGATGATGATGTGCCTGATACTTGTTTCTTCATCCGCCGGTGTGTTTGCCAGAAGTCTTGATGAAGAAAAGCAGTCTGTTAGAGGCTATTTGAAGACCATAGACGCAAAAATAACAAAGTACAAAGCTCAGGGCAATTTAATGAAGGTCAGACAGCTTCAGACAGAAAAAAGGTCAGTTTTGGATCGTTGGGAAGCCATGCAGCAAAATGTGTCCTCAGACAACAGTGAAACAGCCGATATGTCAGCGGACATGATAAACGGGTCTTCGGTAGAAGACGTAAGGGAAGACATGAACAAGGCGATCGCCGAACTTAAAGGACAGCTTGATTCCGTAAAAAATGATAACGGTGACGCTAAGATAGGCGGCGTGATAAGGTTTGATTGGACAAAAGGTTTGAACAACAATACGTCAGTTCCGTATAACAAGTTTGATATAAGCCGCGCCTACCTTGATTTTAAAAAGAAGCTCGGAGCCGGTGCTTCCGTAAGGGTGACCTTGGATGTCGCCAGGATATCCGGTGCTTCCGCACAAAACCTTTTTGATTATTTAAAGTACGCTTATGTAGACCTTCCGGTAGATATCCCGTCCTCGATGCAGGCAATACCTTTTTCTTTGACTGCTAAAGTGGGTCTTCAACAGACCTGCTGGATAGACTGGTCCGGAAAGATATGGAGGTTTGAAAATATATTGAAGGCGTACAGCGATATTAACAAGAACTCCATTGGTTCTTCCTCCGATTTCGGGCTTGGTGCCACAGGGAAATTCTCCCTTCCCGCGATGCCTGAGATAGAATATCACGCGACTGCACTTAACGGCCAAGGGTATGCGAAAGCCGAAGCCGACAGTGCCAAGGATGTTGCTATCAGGCTTAACAGCGATATCGCGCAAACGGACGCGGGAACAGTTGTGCTCGGAGGATATGTAGGAGTGAAAAACGGCCTTTTTAGCAACTCAACTACTCATCAAAGCACGCAATCAGGGCTGTTGCTGGGGCTTAAGAATGCCGATTATGGAAATGTCTATTTTGAGTACCAGAACGACCAAAAGAGCAACAAACCGGTCAACGGGTACAGCATAGGCGGGTTCATATATCCGACCAAAGCAATTGTCCCCGGCGGATTTTTGGCAAGATATGACATGTATGATACCGATACCAACGCGTCCAACAACGAAACTAAGACCACGGTATTCGGTGCTTTCTACGACTGGGGGAAAGATGTGACGGTTTCCGTGGACATAACGTCCATACAGACCGGTTCCGGTACGGAGAACAAAACACTGGCTCTTAGATCGCAGACAGTGTTTTAACATGATGTTAACAAATAGTTAACATGGATTTAACGGTCGCGGCTCAAAATGTAAGAAAGGAAATGTAAAGATGATAAAGAGGTTAACAGCACTAATTACGGCAGTGTTAATCATATCTCAGGCAGCATTTGCGGCGTCATCTCTTAACGGTGCCGGGGCCTCATTCCCGTATCCTATCTATTCGAAGTGGATGGGATTGTATCAAAGGGAAAAAGGAGCAAAAGTGAACTATGCCCCTATAGGTTCGGGCGGAGGGATCAGGCAGTTCATCGCAGGCGTAACCGATTTTGGAGGCACTGATGCTTTTATGGCCACCAGCGACATCCAGAAAGTTCACGGAGGAGTGCTCCATGTGCCTACGGTTATGGGGGCTGTTGCGGTCGCCTATAACGCGAATCTAAGCGAGCTTAACCTTGATGGACCAACGCTTGCTCAAATTTTCCTTGGGGACATAACCAAATGGAACGCACCGGAGATCCAAGCGTTGAATCCGGGCGTCAATCTTCCTGACGAGAATATTCTTGTAGTTCACAGGTCCGACAGCAGCGGAACGACCAGCATTTTCACAAATTATCTCGCTAAAGTCAGCACGGCCTGGGCTTCAAGGGTAGGGGCGGGGACTTCGGTTTCATGGCCAAAAGGTGTCGGAGGAAAAGGCAATCCGGGCGTTGCCGGAGCGGTAAAGAACAACCGCAATTCCATAGGGTATATGGAAATAGCCTATGCCAAGTCCAACAATCTGGGAATGGCAAAAATGAAGAACAAGGCGGGTGTTTTTGTAGCACCGTCCAATGACGGAGTTACGGCCGCTGCCGCAGGCGCCTTGAGCAGAATGCCTTCGGATTACAGAGCAGAGATACTGAACCAGCCCGGTCGGAATGCTTATCCCATAGCGGGGTTCACATGGATACTGTTAAGGAGATCAGGGAACGGCGAAAAAGCACAAGACCTGAAAGATTTCCTAACATGGTGCCTGACGCAAGGCCAAAAATACGCGGATGAGCTTGGTTACGCGGCCTTGCCGAATTCTTTGGTGAGCAGGATCATAACGGACGTAAACTCGATAAACTAAAAAACGTTTGTTTGTGATCGGGTGTAATGAACTATGGGGCCCCGGATAAAACGGGGCCCCTTCGTCAGACGGCATATGGAGTAGCCAATGACCCTTAGGGCAAACGATAACAGGGCTGACAAAATATTCAAATCATTAACGATGCTCCTGGCTTCGGCTGTCCCTTTTGTTTTTTTCTCTATTCTTTTTATGCTTGTTCAAAGATCGTGGTTCTCAATGAGGACTTTCGGATGGAACTTTGTTTTTGGTTCATCTTGGAACGCTGTTACCAATGAGTACGGGGCATTGCCTTTTATTTACGGGACGGTGATCTCGTCAATTATAGCCTTGCTCATAGCTGTTCCTCTGGGTCTTGGCTGTGCCATATATCTTTCAGAAGTATCCGGTTCCAGATTTAAGGAATATATAGCGACCATGGTGGATATGCTTGCTGCAATTCCTTCGGTCGTATACGGTCTTTGGGGAATCTTTATCCTTGGACCGTTCCTTGTTGATTATGTGCAGCCTTTTCTTGGTACTATATTCGGATTCCTTCCCGTATTCCAGGGCCCGTATCAGGGTTTAAGTATGATGACCGCGGGAGTTATTCTCGCGATCATGATACTTCCGACCATAACTTCCGTTTCCAGGGAGGTTTTGCAGGTTGTGCCCAACAGCTTGAGAGAATCAGCCATGGCGTTGGGAGGGACAAAATATGAGACCGTCAAATTGGCGGTCATTCCGCCCGCGGTATCGGGAATAATCGGTTCGATCATACTTGCTCTTGGCAGGGCGGTAGGCGAAACCATGGCGGTGACCATGGTAATAGGGAACAGGCCGGAAATATCGGCGTCTTTGTTTTCTCCGGGATATACTCTTTCTTCTGTAATAGCAAATGAGTTCGCGGAAGCGGTCACGGACCTGCAATTTTCGGTCATGGTTGAGATCGCGCTTATTTTACTTGCTGTTACGGTGATTATTAATGGTTTGGCGAGGTTATTGATATGGAAATTGGCAAGCAAAAATCGTATCCAATAAGAAAGACAAAAGAAAAACTGTTCCTCGTATTTTGCGGGACGGCCGCTTTTTTGGCTGTTCTTCCGCTCGTCCTGCTTATTTCTTATGTCGTTCTGAAAGGGATCTCATCGATAAATCTTGCGTTCTTCATTAATCTGCCGGCTCCGCTGGGAGAGCAGGGAGGGGGCATGGCTAACGCCATAATAGGCACCTTGATGATAGTGTTGATAGGGTGTATATTCAGTCTGCCGGTAGGGATATTTTCAGGGCTGTGGCTGGCCGAATGGGGAAAAGGCAAGAGAGGTTTTTTGATACGGTACTGTGTCGATGTCATGAGCGGAATACCGTCCATTGTTCTGGGCATTTTCGCCTATATATTGATAGTCCTGCCTATGCAAAGGTTCTCGGCGCTTGCGGGAGGCTTTGCGATGGGGCTGGTGATGATCCCGTATATAACTAGGGCGACGGAAGAAATGGTAAGAATGGTCCCCAGAACGCTTAAGGAATCGGCACTGGCTTTAGGGATTCCCGAATGGAGAGTTTCGTGGAGCATTGTGCTCCGCTCCGCCTGGAACGGGATATTCACCGGAGTGATGCTTGCCATTGCCAGGGCTTCCGGCGAAACAGCTCCTTTGCTTTTTACCGCGTTCAGCAGTTTATACTGGAACTTTGCCGTTGACCAGCCTACGGCTTCCATGACGGTACAAATATATAACTATGCCATTGCGCCTTTTGAAGAATGGAATAATATGGCTTGGGCCGGTTCCCTGGTGCTGGTAGCGATGGTGCTTTTGGTGACCATCACGGTCAGAAAATTCTCAAAAAGGGTGACATATGGATAAAAAGAAGATATCGGTAAAAAATCTGAATGCGTGGTTCGGAAAGAAACAGGCTCTTATGAACGTTAACGCGGTGGTCGCGGAGAACAAAGTAACTGCCGTGATAGGCCCGTCGGGTTGCGGAAAATCGACCTTTATCAGGTGCGTTAACCGCATGCATGAGACCATAAACGAAGCCACAATGTCCGGAGAGATAATTTTGGACGGGGAAGTCATAAGCGATCCGCTGATAGATCCAGTAAATATCAGAAGAAGAGTAGGTATGGTCTTTCAAAAACCGACGCCTTTCCCTACGATGACCATATATGATAATGTTGCCGCAGGCCTCAGATTGAACGGGATAAAGAACAGGTCCGAGTTGGACGCGGCTGTTGAACACAGCCTCAAAAAGGCCGCGCTTTGGGAAGAGGTCAAAGATATCCTCTATTGTCCCGGAATAGGTCTTTCCGGAGGACAGCAGCAAAGACTTTGTATAGCCAGGGCCCTGGCGGTAGAGCCGGAAGTGATCCTTTTGGACGAGCCATGCTCGGCTCTGGACCCGATCTCCACGGCAAAAATAGAAGACTTGATCGCCGAACTTAAAAGCAAGCTGACTATAGTAATCGTTACTCACAATATGCAGCAGGCGGCCCGCGTGGCGGACTACACAGGGTTCTTCTTGCTTGGAGAGCTGATCGAGTTTGATGTAACAAAGAAGATATTCACGGCACCGTCCAATAAGAGGACCGAAGATTATATTACAGGGCGCTTCGGCTAGCGCTCAGCAAGGAGGTTCGGATAATGAATGAAAGGACTTTTGACACTGAACTGGAGGAGCTTAACGAGTTGATCCTTAAGATGGGCGGTATGGTCGAGAGATCTATAGTAGAAAGCATCGACGCGCTCAAGGTGAGGGATGAAGAGCTGTCAAAGAAAGTCATATTCCGGGACAAGGAAACCGACCGCCTTGAAAACGAGATTGACGATAAATGTATAGAGTTGTTGGCTACAAAGCAGCCGGTGGCTTCGGATCTCAGGTTTATCACGACAGCAATGAAGATAACCACCGATCTCGAAAGAATTGGCGACCTGGCAGTAGATATTGCACAGAAAAATATTGAGCTTTTATCGCAGCCGCTACTAAAGCCATTGATAGACATGCCCGTACTGTCGGAAATCTCCCAGAAGATGATAAGGATGAGCCTGGATTCTTTTGTTAAAAGGGATTCCGCAGGCCTGACCAGCATAAACGATCTTGAAAGAGAAGCCGACAAATTGCGGGACCTTATAACAGACGACTTAATTGAAATAATGATAAAAGATCCTGCAACCGTGAAAAGGGCTGTCCCTCTCATGCTCGTGGCCAGGCATCTTGAACGTATTTGCGATCACGCGATGAACATAGCTGAAGATGTGGTATATATGGTGGAAGCTAAAGTGGTAAAGCATTTGCACGAAAATAAACAGGCAGATAACAAATTAAAAGGAGGTGTATGAGATGGCAAACAAAAGTCCCTGGTATTTGAAGCAATCGCCGCTCGGCGCAGGATATCAGCATTTTTCAAATACGGCAAAACAAAATACTGTGTTGGACGCGAAAACAAAGGAACTGATCCGGGTGGCCGTCGCGTCGGTTTTCCGTTGCAAGCATTGCACGGAGCATCATATTGATGATGCTATAGCGGCAGGAGCTTCAAAACAGGAAATTTCCGAAGCGATCCTGCTTTCTGCTTTGCAGGCTGCCGGGACACAGCTCAACTGGTATAAAGAGTATTTTGAAGAAAAACTTGGGGATAAATAGTAGTCTGGTTGTCATTTTAAGCATGTTTGCGACCATGCAACGATTTGCTTTTTAAATACCTGATATCAATGCAAGATATCCCCATATACTTCCGATAAACAATAAAGTGATTTATGGGTGAAATAAGGACATACGGCAGCGGGATACCCTTTCCCACGGAAAAAGGCTCCTTTGGGACCGGGCAAACTGATGTCCGGACCGTATCAAATATGCCAATCGCACAGGAAAGACCCTTAACAGCAAACACACGGTCATGGGGCTATGGGCAACCTTTTATAAACGGTTCCGGGGGAACCGGGATACAACAAAAGGAAGAGGCGCCAAAAGGAAGACAGATTGTTTTAACCATGAGTGACGATATTGAAATAAAACAGGAACTTTCAGCAAAAAAATCGGAAAAAGCATCAAATGGAAAGTCGGATGCGATAGACATGAAGAAAATACTTGATACGTTGACAGATGGTAATCATGAAGTGGTTGTTTCAAGATCGGAAATCTCGGGGGAATCATGGAAAAAAGCGATTGATTCATTATTGTGTTCCATATCAAATCCCGCAGAGCGGTTATGGGTTGTTGGAAAAGATGAGGAAGGAAATGATTTATACAATTTCATCGATAATAAAGGCAAACTCTACGAAAATCTCACATTTGAAGAGACTACTGACGAAGGCAAAGATATTTACAAATATGTTGATGATGAAGGTGATGTTCACAATATTTCTCCTCAAGAAGAGATTTCTCCGATAGACACGATAAACGGATTAACAGCTGTTGGTTTGTATATGGAACCAGATGCGCCTATAGACCTAGTGAAAGATGTGGCAGACTGGCTCGCCAGGGCTCAGCAAGAAGGAGTTGAATGTATATCTCTTGATAAAGTTCCAAATCCGACACAAGCTTCAAGATTTATGGCCATACACATGTATATGAGCACTGAAGTCGATGAAGACCTCTTTAACCGATTACGGGACTGGCTGAATTATAAATATCCTTCAAATAATCCTGCTGAGAAATAGTATAAAATTTGTTAGTGATCTTTGCAAATTCCTGAATAGATAGCGTTTCTCCACGCCGTTTACAGTCAATTCCTGCCGCTGACAATGTGGCATCAACTTTTTCTTTCTCGAACTTTGCGGACAGGGCGTTTCGGAGCGTTTTTCTTCTCTGGTTGAAAGCTGCTCGCACAGTCTCAAAGAATATTTTTTCGTCCTTAACTTCGACAGGAGACTTTGTCCGAGGTTTTAATGATATCACGGCAGACCCAACCTCAGGCTGCGGTATGAAGGCGGATTTTGGTATGTAAAATATTATCTCCGGTTCGAAATAATAATTCACGAATATCGTAAAGCTCCCGTATTGTTTTGTGCCGGGTTTTGCCGCCATCCTTTCGGCAAATTCGCGCTGGACGGTGAGGATGACGGAAGATATAACGTTTCCCTGTTGAGGCTGGTCGCGGTTTATCTCGATTATCTTCTCGATTATCGGCGTCGTAATGTAATAGGGGATGTTGGCGACGATCTTAACCCTCTCCCCCAGCCCCTCTCCCTTGACAGGGAGAGGGGAAAAAGGGGTGAGGGTAGCTTTTAAAAAATCCTCATTCCTCAGATCAATATTATCTATCCCGAACAGATATTCCTTTGCGACCTCAAATATTCTTTTGTCGATCTCAAAAGAGATCACTTTTTTGGCTTTTTTTGAAATCTCTTTTGTAAGAATGCCGGAGCCGGTCCCTATTTCGACCACAATATCTTCTTTTGAAATGTTCGCGGTTTCTATTATCCTGTTAAGACATGCGGGATCCACTAAAAGATTTTGGCCGAGAGATTTTTTTAGGCGGAGATGGTATTTTTCTAAAAGTGATTTTGTTGTTTGAGATATTGAATGATAGGGGCGGGTTTTAAACCCGCCCTTACAATTATTCTTAGATATGGATTCGTTCATATTGTTGGGGCCGGTCGCGACCCACCCTTACAAAAACCTATTTTGCTTTTTTCTTCATAGCCATCATGGCGGCGACTTTTATGGCCTGGATCATGCTGCTGGGATTTGCCCAGCCTTTGCCGGCTATGTCAAAACCGGTGCCGTGATCAACGGAAGTCCTGATTATGGGAAGGCCCACGGTTACATTAACCGATTTGTTAAAAGAAAGCAATTTTATAGGTATCAGTCCCTGATCGTGGTACATGGCGACAACGATGTCGAACATATTTAGATTTGCCAGATAGAAAATCGCATCCGCGGAGATAGGCCCTTTTACGTTGATGCCCAGTTTTTTTGCTTCTTCTACGGCAGGCGATATTATCTTTTCTTCTTCAGCACCGAAAATTCCGCTTTCTCCCGCGTGAGGATTGAGTCCCGCTACCCCGATCCTGGGACGTTTGCCCAAAAGCTCGGTCAGCTCTTTATCTGCGAGCTTGATGATATTCAGGACTTTCTTTTTATCTATTTCTTTTGCGACCTGAGAGAGAGGAATATGCGTGGTTACAAGCATCACTCTTATGGAGTCCGAGAGGAACATCATCGCGCTGTTTTTGGCCCCGGTCCTTTTGGCGAGCAGTTCGGTGTGTCCGTCAAACCTGAACCCCGCTTTGTTTATAGCTTCTTTGTTTATGGGAGCGGTGGCGATTGCGTCCACTTTTTTGTCCATTGCCAGATCAATAGCTCTTTCGATGTATTTTACGGCCGCACGCCCGGCTTCCACTGAGACTTTTCCTATTTTCAGCTTCGGGACATCTACATTGTCCATATCAAGGATGTTTATTATGCCGGTCCTAAAATCCCCTTCGTCCAGCCTTTTTATTTCTTTGAGTACCACAGGCGATGTTTTGGAATATTTCATGGCGTTCTTCATCACGCGCGCGTCGCCGATCACCACGGGGCGGCTGAGTCGCGACAATTCCGCCAGAGAAAGAGCTTTAATTATTACCTCGGGACCGATCCCCGCAGGATCTCCCATAGTTACCGCGACTATCGGACGGCGGTCTTTGTCCTCTTTAGTTGCCATTTTTGTACCTTATACCTGCCTTTTCCATCCGGCTTATTGCTTCTTCGATCCTTTGTACGGAATCGATCAGGGCTATCCTGATATAGCCTTCTCCGAGATCGCCGAATCCAAACCCCGGAGACACTACAACCCCTGCTTTTTTCAACAATTCAAGAAAGAAGTTCATCGAAGTAAAGCCTCTGGGCACCTCAACCCATACATACATAGAAGCCTTTGGCTTTTCTATTTTCCATCCCAAACTTTGCAGTCCTTTTATTACGGCATCCCTTCTTGCCTGGTACTGCTTTCTTATTTCGTCGAGATAACTTTTGTCCATGTTCATAGCCGCGATGCCGGCTTTTTGAGTGGCCGAAAAAAGACCGTAATCCAGGTTTGTTTTCATTTTTCTTAAAGTCTGTATCAGCTGGCGGTTGCCCACAACAAAGCCGATCCTCCATCCGGCCATGCTAAAAGTTTTTGACAAGGTGTGAAACTCTATGGCTATGTCTTTTGCTCCGGGGATCTCCATCAAGCTCATCGGTTTTTTGCCGTCGAAATATATTTCGGCGTAGGCAAAATCATGGATCAAGATAATATTGTGTTTTTTGCAAAAGGCAACAGCTTCTTCAAAAAACCCCCTTGAGGCGACAGCCCCCGTAGGATTGGTAGGATAGCTGAGGAACATAAGCTTTGCCTTATCGGCTATTGCAGCATCTATCGTCGAAAAATCCGGCAAATATCCGGTCTTTGCGCTTGTCGGCATGACTATAGAAGTGCCGCCGGAGAGCATTGTTCCTCTGAAATGTGCCGGATAGGCCGGAAGAGGCACCAAAGTAGTATCTCCGGGATTTACCAGAGCAAGAGTTAAATGTACGATGCCTTCCTTGGACCCGATAAGCGGGAGTATCTCTCCGTTGTGATCAAGACGGATATTGTATTGCTCCTGGCACCACTTTTCAACTGCTTGTCTGAATTCAGGCAGTCCGTCAAAGCTCGGATATCTGTGATTTACGGGCTCGTCAAGAGCTTTTTTCATTGCATCTATTACTGGGCCGGGAGTCGGAAAGTCGGGGCTGGCCATGCTTAGATCTATAAGGTCTTTGCCTTTTACTCTTTCTTCGCACTTAAGCTTGTCGGTCGTATCAAAAACATAAGTAGGAAGTGTGCTGAGCCTCTTTGCTTCTTCAAATTCAAACATAAATTTCACTCGCTTTATATGAACTTCGGACAAAAGGTCCGGAAAAAACCTTTTTAAAACCCAGTCTTTCGGCCGTTTGCTTATAACCCTCAAAAATATCCGGCGAAATAAATTCAGAAACTTCTACCTGGTCTTTTGAGGGGCGGAGATATTGTCCTATTGTCATTATGTCACAATCAACATTTCTCAGGTCTTCCATCAGGCGGACAACTTCTTCCCGCTTTTCCCCTAATCCTACCATGATTCCGCTCTTGGTGTAAAGGGAGTTTTTGAGGTTTTTGGCTGATTTAAGTACTTTTAATGATGTTTTGTAGTCAGCTTGAGGCCTTATCTTTTCATACAATCTTGGCACGGTTTCCAAATTGTGATTGATAATATTTGGCTCTGATTCAACAATTTTCGATATGGATTGTCCGTGTCCCTGCAGGTCAGGGATGAGGACCTCGACCTTTGTTTCTGGGTGGATATTCCTTACAGCATGGATAGTATCGGCAAAATGTCCGGCCCCGCCGTCAAAAAGATCATCCCTTGTGACGGATGTTATTACTACGTGTTTCAACCTTAGTTTTTTTGCGGCCTTGGCGATATTTTCCGGCTCCTTAGGGTCCAAAGTCGAAGGCGTGCCTTTTGAGACGGAACAAAACCTGCAATTCCTTGTACAAACGTTGCCGAGAATCATGAAAGTGACAGTGTCTTTTGAATAGCACTCGCCTATATTTGGGCATTTTGCACTTTCACAAACTGTGCGAATAGAATCGTCATTTATCAGTGCACGGATTTTCCTGATATTGGACGATTTAGGTGTCTTTTTTATCAGCCAGGATGGGTACATAGGGGTATTATAACAAAATGTTCGTAGGGGCAGATCTAGACCTGCCCTACAACACTGACCTCCTATGGTTGCCATAGTTGTTTATATTTGATAAAATTCATATAATTGGGGATTATTATATGGAATTGACCGGTGCACAAGCTTTACTTGAATCTTTAAAAAAAGAAGGCGTTGAAGTCATTTTTGGCCTTCCGGGCGGACAGACTTTGCCTTTATATGACGCTCTATACAGTGAAAAAGGCATAAGGCATATATTAGTCCGCCACGAACAAGGCGCCGGCCATGCTGCGGACGGATATGCCAGAGCTACAGGAAAAGTCGGGGTTTGTCTTGCCACAAGCGGACCGGGAGCTACAAACCTGGTTACCGCGATAGCAAATGCCCATATGGATTCTATCCCAATGGTCGCGATAACGGGACAAGTCGGTACTTCTTTTCTCGGCAAGGACTCTTTCCAGGAAGTTGACATAACAGGAATAACTCTTCCTATAACCAAGCACAATTATCTTATCAAGAGTGCCGAACAGATACCTATTGTAGTTAAAGAAGCTTTTCATATCGCGTCAACCGGTAGGCCGGGCCCTGTTTTGATCGATATCCCAAAGAATTTGCAGCTGGCAAAGATTGACTTTAAATATCCTGATTCAATAAGCATGCCGGCGTATAAGCCCACATATCACGGACATCCGAAACAGATAGCTGCTGCGGTAAAGCTTATAGATAAAGCACAAAAACCGGTGATTTACGCAGGCGGCGGTGTCATATTATCGGATGCATCAAAGGAATTGCTGGAGCTGGCCACAAAAATATCCGCTCCCGTCACGACAACATTGCTCGGAAAAGGGGCTTTTCCCGAAACACATCCTCTTTCTTTGGGGATGCTGGGGATGCACGGGACAGTTTATGCGAATTATGCGATAACGGAATGCGATCTTTTGATAGCTGTCGGCGCGAGATTTGACGACAGGGTAACCGGAAGAATAGAACATTTTGCTCCCAAAGCAAAAGTCATTCACATCGATATAGATCCTGCCGAGATCGGAAAAAATGTTTCGGTAGATGTGCCGATTGTCGGGGATGTAAAAAACGTGCTTTGCGCCCTTAACAATCATATCAAGCAAAAAGATTCCCATTCGGAGTGGGTAGCGCAGGTGCTTGCCTGGAAAGAAAAACATCCGCTTTGCTATAAATCCAATGGAGGGCTTAAGCCTCAGGCAGTTATAGAGGAAATATACAGGATCACTAATGGCGAAGCGATAATAGTCACAGAAGTCGGGCAACATCAGATGTGGGCGGCGCAGTATTACAAATATACCGTACCCAGAACTTTTATCTCTTCCGGCGGTTTGGGCACTATGGGGTTTGGACTGCCTGCGGCAATGGGCGCGCAAGTAGGCAAGCCGGACAAGATTGTTGTTGATATTGCCGGCGACGGAAGTGTCCAAATGAATATACAGGAACTCAATACCATGGTCAACAATAAACTCCCGGTTATTGTTGCTATAATGAACAACCAATATCTTGGCATGGTACGCCAGTGGCAGGAACTTTTGCACGGCAGAAGATATTCTCATGTCGACCTTGATAATAATCCTGATTTTGTGGAGATCGCCGATGCTTACGGAGCACAGGCTTTCAGAGTTGACAAATTTGAGAATGTGGAAAAAGCCTTGAAAAAAGCGATCGCAAAACGTGACGGTCCGACTGTGATAGAATTTGTTGTCGAAAGAGAAGAGAATGTTTTTCCGTTTGTCTCTCCGGGGCAGGCAATAAACGAAATGTTGGTGGACTAAAAGTTATGCAAAAACATACAATAGCGGTAATAGTTGAGAACAGGCCGGGAGTACTGTCGCGCGTGTCGGGTCTTTTTAGCCGCAGAGGATACAACATACACAGCCTTGCGGTGGGCACCACCGAGGATGAGAACCTTTCCAGGATGACGATAGTTGTTGAGGGCGACGATGACACATTGGAGCAGATAACCAAACAACTCTATAAACTTATCGATGTTGTCAGGGTTTACGAGCTTTCCAATATCAACGCCGTTGACAGGGAGCTGGTCCTGATAAAAGTTGCCGCGAAAGAGAGCGATCGTCCCGAGATACAGCAGATAGTGGATATCTTCAGAGCAAAGATCATAGATCTCGGCGAGAAAGCTCTAGTAATAGAAGCAACGGGGGATTCTACAAAGATCGATGCCCTCGAGAACATGCTCAAAAAATACGGAATAAAGGAGATGGTGAGGACCGGCAAGATCAGTCTGGCAAGGTCTGAAGAAACGAAATAGCCCTCACCCCCAACCCCTCTCCCAGAGGGCGAGGGGCGGGATAAAAAAGAAAGGAATATGACAATGGCCAAGATGTATTACGACAAGGACGCGGATCTGAAATTATTAAAAGGAAAGACAGTAGCGATGATCGGCTACGGCAGCCAGGGAGGAGCACAGGGCAGCAACCTAAAAGACAGCGGTATCAGCGTGATAGTCGCTGAAGTAGAAGGTTCCCCTAACTGGAAGAGGGCAAAAGCAGACGGGATGACCGTGATGAGCGCTGACGAAGCGGCAAAAAAGGCGGATATCATTCAGATGCTGGTACCGGACGAGCTTCAGGCCAGGGTATATAAAGAATCCATAGAAAAACATCTTACAAAAGGCAAAACGCTTGTCTTTTCTCACGGGTTCAATATTCATTATCACCAGATCGTTCCGCCGGAAAATGTTGACGTAATCATGGTAGCGCCGAAAGGGCCGGGTCCTCTGGTCAGAAAAGTGTACACGGAAGGCGGCGGTGTTCCAGCTTTGATAGCGGTCTATCAGGATGCTACGGGCAAAGCAAAAAAAACCGCACTGGCTCACGCAAAAGGAATAGGGGCTACCCGTGCCGGTGTTCTTGAGACTACATTTGCCGAAGAGACGGAAACGGACCTTTTCGGTGAACAGGCCGTACTTTGCGGAGGAGCCACAGCGCTTGTGATCGCAGGATTTGAGACGCTGGTCAGTGCCGGCTATCAGCCCGAGATCGCGTATTTTGAATGCATGCACGAACTAAAGCTTATTGTCGATCTTATGTATGAAAAAGGCATAGCGGGAATGAGAGCCGCTATCAGCAATACGGCCGAATACGGTGATCTTACCGTGGGGCCGCTTATTGTCGATGAAGGAGTAAAAAACAGGATGCAATATGTGCTTTCAAGGATACAGAACGGCTCTTTTGCGAAGGAATGGATATTGGAAAATCAGGCCGGAAAACCGGTGTTTCTGGCCCTTAAGAAAAAGGGACATAACCATTTGATCGAAAAAGTCGGCAAAGAGCTCAGGAAGATGATGAGCTGGCTTAAAAAGTAACCCTCACCCCCAACCCCTCTCCCAGAGGGAGAGGGGAGCAACGGGATTAGAGTGAGAAATTGATGAAAAAAGGGATCGCGGTTTTAGGTTCAACCGGTTCTATCGGAAGGCAGACGCTGGATGTGGTGTCTGCCTTTCCTGATTTTTTTGAGGTCTTTGCCTTGGCTACAAAAGGCTATCTTGATATATTCGAAAAGCAGTCTAAAAAGTTCTCTCCTTCGATCATCTCCATTGCCGATAAAGAGTTTGATGCAAAAAGATTTTCCGGATCAAAAATACTGACAGGGCCTGGCAGCCTTGTAAAGATAGCACAAGATCCCGCGGTCGATATGCTTGTGATGTCTATTGTCGGCACCGCAGGGCTTCCGGCGACGATAGCGGCGATCAAAAAAGGTAAGACGATCGCTATAGCGAGCAAAGAAATACTTGTCGCGGCCGGAGATGTCGTAATGCCTTTGGCAAGAAAATATGAGGCGCCGCTACTGCCTTTGGACAGCGAACATAGTGCGATATTTCAGTGTTTACAGGGCAGTGCGGGAAACAAGATAAAACGGCTTATCCTTACCGCTTCAGGGGGCCCTTTTAGAAAATATTCAAAGAAACAGCTGGAAAAAGTCACGGCAAAACAGGCTCTTTCGCATCCGACATGGAATATGGGCCCCAAGATCACAATAGATTGCGCGACATTGATGAACAAAGGGCTTGAGGTGATAGAGGCTCATCACTTATTCAATGTGCCGTACGAAAAGATCGATGTCGTGGTCCATCCGCAGAGCATAATCCACTCAATGGTAGAATTTGAGGACGGCTCCGTCCTTGCGCAAATGGGCGTGCCTGATATGCGAACTGCGATACAATATGCTCTGTTTTATCCAAAACGCCAGGCGAGAAATTTTGGCACCCTTGATTTTGCAAAGATCGGGACCTTTAATTTTGAAAAGCCCGACACGGACAGATTTCCGTGCCTTAAACTTGCCTACGAAGCCGGGGATATCGGCGGGACAATGCCTGCCGTACTTTCCGCCGCAAACGACAGCGCGGTTGAATTGTTCCTGAATGGCAAGATAAAATTTACGGATATCCCAAAGATCGTACGGTCAACAATGAAGAAGCACAAGCTTATCAAAAAGCCTTCTCTTGATCAAATACTTTCGGCGGAGAAGTGGGCTAGAGCAAACAGTAAATTCTGAGATTTTCACGCTATTTTCCATTATTCGCCCGCCTAACCAGAAGAAAAGCTATGCAAGTAACTATCCTGATCATTCGATTAAGTCTTGTTAGGCCAAAAAGCTAAAGGAAGGTAAAAATACAATGCCTGATCAAGTTGTTGGCGCGCCAAATACGGGGGGAGTCGGGACAGATACTCCAGTCCAAGATGTTTCGGTCCAAGGCGATGGTTATTTTCCTAACGACATGACAATTACTGATGCTGGAAGCGAAGAGATATTTGACTTTGTCAGTTTAAGTACGGGATCTGGAGAAGGCTCGGATTCCGTTACTCTAAGTCAAACAGCCCGAGATACTACAGAAACAACAGAAAAATGCGCGACCGGAACACATTCAAAAGGAGCGGATAGTCCTTCGCCTGCCGGCGGAACATCCGGCAGCAAAGGTGCGGACGCGCCTGCGCCGACTCCTACGCCAACATTAACAGAAGAAGAAGCTCACTGGCTTGAGATCGTATCAGCAGACGGATCGAGATTGGCAGACGCGCCTCCAGAGATTCAGAACAACAAAGCAGTGGTATTGGCTGCTGTTTCTCAAGATGGAACCGCCTTGCAATATGCATCTTCGGGACCTACAGGACTCCAAAATGACAGGGAAGTGGTATTGGCTGCTGTTTCTCAAAATGGACTCGCTTTAGGAGCAGCATACGAAACACTTAAAAATGACAAGGCCGTAGTTATAGCTGCTGTTACTCAAAACGGACAAGCCTTGGTTGTAGCATCTCCTGAGCTTCAGCAGGACAGGGAGGTGGTTTTAGCTGCTGTCTCTCAAGATGGAAATGCCTTGCGATTTGTAGCTTATGGGCCAACAGGATTCCAAAATGATAAGGGAGTTGTTTTGGCTGCCGTTCGTCAAAACCCGAATGCAATACATTTTGCGTCTACAGCACTCCAAAATGATCCGGATGTGATCGCAGCAGCTGCTGGTTTTTCAACGGAGCCGGCACAGGTTGATATAAGTTCAATAACAGATCCTGAAGCCAAACAAATTGCAGGATGGGCAGATAGCGATGGTGATGGCAAGGTATCTGAAGAGCAGGTTCGGGATTTTATCTCCCATAACATTGATATGACTCCTGAACTAGTTGACGATATGTTAACCAGAATGGGATTTTCCGTTCGGAAATGATCTGGATGATTTAGTCTTGACACAGACATGATAGGCCAACATCTCGTGTTATCATAATCTATCATGCACCATTATGAGCAAAGCCAGAACGAATATTTTTCCGACCGGTTTAAAAAATACGGGTTCAGCCATAAATCCCTAAGCTGGGAAAATCCTTTTACTCAAAATGCGAGGTTTGTAGAGTTGTTAAAGGTCTGTACTATGGGCTCCAAACTCAAAGAGATGGAACTTCTTGATTTCGGGTGCGGGCTCGGCCATCTTTATAAGTTCATAAAGGGCAACGGGCTTCTGGAATCATGGGGTATACATTATGAGGGTACCGATATAAATCCGGATTTTATAACCGAAGCCTCAAAAAAATTCCCTGCCGCCAAATTTACGATCAAAGATGACGGTATTTATAGCAGGAAATTCGATTACGTAGTTTGTTCAGGGTTGTATAATCTCAAATTTTCAGAAGATTTTGATATTGCCGCGCGCTACAAAGACGAGCTCTCAAAGCTTTTTAATTGCGCGCAAAATGGTTTGGCGGTCAATTTTCAGACACAAAGAGCGCTGCCTTTGATACCTGAACGCCTGAGGGAAGGGGAGATGAAAAGGTTTTACTTTCATGACACAAAAAAAGTGCTGGAAGACCTTAAAACAATAACAGAAAAGATAATGATTTCCAACAACTATCTGCCCGGAGATTATGATGTCACGTTCTATTTGTTGAAATAGACGAACTCACCCCCTTCCCCCCTCTCTTAAGAAGAGAGGGGGCGGTTTTCTCAGCCAAAAAAATATTATTACCCCTCTCCCTTTGGGAGAGGGGCTTGGGGTGAGGGGTTATTTTGACTTTATATTTGCCTTATTGTAAACTGGTTTTGAAATGTTTACTCTGCCAAAGGGTGTTCTAAATATAATAAGTAAGCTCCAGCAAAATGGCTTTCAGGCATACGTGGTCGGAGGAGCCGTACGCGATCTTTTGCTTGGGAATCTTGTCTACGACTGGGATATTACGTCCGACGCCTTGCCAAAACAGGTCTCATCGCTTTTTGAAAAAGTTGTCCCCACGGGAATAAAATACGGCACTGTTACGGTCATGCTTGATGACGGCGACTATGAGGTGACTACCTTCAGGTGTGATGAAAAATACAGCGATGGACGCCATCCCGACAAAGTCTCTTTTACAAAAGACCTTAAAGAAGACCTTTCAAGACGTGATTTTACTGTCAATGCAATTGCCTATGACCCTGTTTCACAAAAGATCATAGATCCATACGGCGGCAGAGATGATCTGGAAAAGAAAATTATCAGAGCGGTCGGGGATCCTCTTCTCAGGTTCAAAGAGGATGGCTTGCGCTGCCTGCGCGCCTGCCGTTTTGCCGCGAAACTGAATTTTGAGATAGATAAAAAGACTCTTGCCGCTGTTCCTGTAACTTTAAAAGTGTTCAAAAAAGTTGCCTCGGAGCGGGTTCGCGATGAAATACTCAAAATAATTTCCAGCGAAAAACCCTCAATCGGTTTTGAATATATGCGGCAAACGGGACTTTTGAAAATAGTCCTGCCGGAGCTTGAAAAATGCGTTGGGATAAAACAGCCTAAGGAGTTCCATGCGCACGATGTCTATTTTCATGCGGTCTATGCGTGCGACGCGGCGCCAAAAGAGCTTCCCGTTGTCCGGCTGGCCGCTCTGCTGCATGACATAAGCAAGCCGCAGTGTAAATATGGCGATACTTTTTACGATCACGACAATAAAGGCGCCGTGGTTGCAGAAAAGATCATGAAACGCCTAAAGTTCGGAAGCGATGACATAAAAGAAGTAAAAAACCTGATCAAAAACCACATGTTTAATTATACCGGGCAGTGGAGCGACTCCGCGGTCAGGCGCTTTATCAAAAGAGTAGGTCTTGGTAGCCTTGAGGACCTTTTTATGTTGAGGATAGCGGACATGAAAGCCATGGAGAGAGAGATCGACGCGGAGTATTTGAAAGAGCTGAAAGACAGGATAAAAAGAGTTGTCGACGATGAGAACGCTCTTAACATCTCCGACCTTAAGATAAACGGCAAGGACATAATGAAGGAGCTTAAGATCAGCCAGGGGCCCAAGATCGGCAGGATACTTTCTTTTTTGCTTGATAATGTGCTGGAAGACCCCTCTCTTAACAGCAGAAACATACTTTTGAGCCTGGCAAAGAAATATAACGGCGCGAAATGATATCGTCAAAATCCTTAATAGCAGCTGCATTATTTTTCGTACTTTCCTTTTTAGGAGCTTCTTATGCTCAGGAGATCACCGGGGTCACTGCGGAGCACAAGGGGCAGGAAGATCTGATAACCGTGAAATTCTCCTCTCCTCTAAATCCCTGGACTTTTTTTCTGAAAGAGCCCGACAGGCTGGTAATAGATATCCGCGGAGCCGTATATAAAGAGGGTAAACAGCAGGTCGATTTGAACAGTGAGAACATCTCTTCGGTGAGATGGGCGCAGAACAATATTAATCCTCCTAATTTCAGGGTGGTGGCTGATCTGAAAAAAAAGATCGAAAGAAAAGTGTCCGCGAGCGCCGACGGCAAAGAAATATATATTAGTATAACCGGGCAAGGGGCCGAAAAAGAGCCGCCGCTTTTGATCGAACAAAAGAATCTTTCGGAAAATATAGAGATCAAAGCACGGAATATACAGTCAATGGAAGCGGCTCAGCTTACCAATTCACGATTCGTAAAAGAGATCGTTCCTGTCGAACCTACCAGAATAGAGGGGTTTTCAAGCGTGAAAGGTTTTTCCGCTTTTGTGAACGGGGGAAAGCTGGACATCGGAAGGAATCCATTGTGGACGCAAAACCGTTTAATGGTGCCGGCAAAAGATTTCTTTGCTTTGGCAGGATATTCATCGGTGTATGACAAAACCTCCCGAACGGCCATATTCCGCAAGGGTGATGAGGTGGAAGCAAGACTGATGGAAAATTCTTCGGTCATGACGGTCAACGGGTACGACCGGCAGCTCGCGGTCCCGGCTGCTTCTTTCCGCGGGGCACTCTATGTTCCGTTTGTTTCGGTATCCAACATGCTTTCGCTCAGGGTTATCTGGGACAGGACAAGCCGGGCGTTTTATGCCGGAGAAAGGCTCACCAAAATATCATGGGAAGAAGTCCTGGGGTATAAGTCGGTGGCAATAGAAACTTCGGCGCCTTTAACTACATATGAAACTTCTTTTGATGGAAAACTGAATGTTTTTGTGATCACTCTTCCCGGGATCATAATGGACCTGAAAGAGAATAAATTTCCAGTAAAAGAGGATAGTGTAAGCGGCATAAAAGTTTTGCAGGACAAAGGCAGCGCGAAAGTCGGCATCTACATGGAAAGTCCTCTAGTTGTCAAACCGTTTTTCTATGAGGGCAGATTGATCGCGGGATTCCCGAATATGATTAGAAAGATAGGGTTCACGGAAGAAGCGGATTTTGTAAAGGTAGAAATATATTCTACAAAACCAGCTGAATTTGATCTTAAGCGTTTCCATGAGCCGGAAAGAGTGGTCATAGATATCCCCAACTCTTTGTACGGGGCCGAAGGCTACAAAGAGATCAACAAAGGAGGCGTGCTCCGGGTTCGTGCAAGCCAGTTCAAAGCAGAACCTCCCGCTTCGAGGATCGTGGTGGATACCGAAAAAGAACTTCCAATAAAGACCTTTATTTCCGAAGACAAAAAATATATGGCTTTGATGATAGAAAAACCCAAACAAGAGGTTATGAAACCAGCCAAAGTAAAAGCGCTTGCAGGAAAAGTTATTGTGATAGACCCTGGACACGGAGGGCAGGACCCAGGGGCTTTAGGGTGTTCAGGAGAAAAAATAAAAGAAAAAGATATGAACCTGGCGGTTTCGCTCAAACTTGCCAAACTTCTGTCCGATGCCGGGTCGGTGCCTTTGCTTACCAGGGACAACGATGTTTTTGTAAGCCTTCAGGACCGTGTGGACTTTACAAAAAAGAACAATCCGGGAATATTTATAAGTGTCCATTTCAATCTTTCAGAACAAAGAGATATCTCCGGTACGGAAACTTACTATTATAACGACAACAGCAAATTTCTCGCGCAGGTGATCCACAACAATCTAACTTTCAATCTGAAGCGCAAAGATGGAGGCATCAGAAAAGTAAAATTCTATGTGGTCTATAACAATACCGTGCCTTCGGTACTGGTAGAGCCGCTTTACCTGAGCGACCGCAACGAAGAAGCTCTAGCCGCGGATGATGAATGGCAGATGTACATAGCAAGGGTGCTTTTTGAGGGCATCAAACAGTATTTTGAAGTATTAAGAAAGAGATAGGGCTAAATTAGGCCGCATCCCTGTAAAAATCTCTTATCGCCCTAAAAAATTCCAGCATATTTTCTGGCCTTGCATCAAAAGGTAAATCACATCCGCATGAAGCAATAAAGTTATCAGATCCCCCCATTGATCTGAGCAAGTTTAAGGTCATTTGATAGAAAATCCCTTTTTCATGCTTATTTATAAAGTGTATTGGGTCTAGATTTCCGCTGATCCAAATGCTACTGTTTATTGCGGGCGCAACATTAGCGATGAATATCCTGTTCTGTGCGGTGCCGTTCCCAATATGTATGACGCTAGCTCCTATATCATTTAATGTATCTGCAAATGCCGGTACGGAATTTCCGCAGTTATGATACATTGGCAATCCGCCTTTTTCTGTTACAGCATCCATTATCATTTTCACAAAAGTATTAGAATACATAGTTGCAAACGGTCCGCTTAACATTCCGGCAGTTGGCTCACAGACGATCACTCCAGTTCCCTTGCCGCAGACATCAAGTGTCGTTTGAGCCTGCTGTATCAGATAATTTGTTGCTTTCACAAGGAGCCTTAACACTTGGTCAGGGTCTTCGCATGTTTTGGCTAATAAAACTGTTTCGTCGGCAAGGCGGGCAGCCAAAGAGAAGGGGCCAAGTATACAATTGGCAAATAACCTCTCGTTTCCAGGCTTTCCAGTTCCATAATGGGCGCGCAGCATTCGTACGACGTGAATACCAACATCTGATTCGCTGCTAAAATTTGCATTTGGGATATTGTCGATCCCGCCAGCTGCTTGATAAGCAAATCTGGCAACTTCAGGGGAAGCATTGTCAGGATAATTGACCTTTCCTCCGAAATCTTCGGTTGCACTGGCAAGATCCATCATAGGAGTCATCAGCCGCAGAGGATATCCGCTATCAGAAAAATACTTTTCAGAAGCAATAAGTGACCTTGCTTGGAGCTTCGGATCCAACATATTTTCTCTTACAGTTGTATCCGTAAACCTGGCTGCGCTTTTTCCTACAAATAAAAAACCGGTCCTTGCCAAAGCTTTCATGGTAATAGCCATCATTTCCCTCCTGACAAAATAGTGTTCAAATACATATCGTCATCCGGATCGCAAAATTTCATTTAATTTGATAAAACCAGCAATTTACTATAAAATTGTCTTAAAGACCGTGCCGGCAAAAACGGAGTATTTATGGCTGAAACTTTTGCTATAAGCGGAACGGGTTACTCGGGAAGGATAGTGCAAAAAGTGGGGGAAAGATCTCCTTCAATAAAAGTCGGCCCAATGTCGCCTATCGGCATGTTCGATTCCGGCGTAGGCGGGCTTACAGTGCTAAAAGAAGTTGCAAAGCAGCTTCCGATGGAAGATGTGATATATTTTGCAGATACCGCGCGCGTGCCTTACGGTGGCAGAACCCCCAATGAAATAGTAAAGTTCAACTACGAGATAATAAACTATCTCGTTTCTCTGGGGGCCAAGATGATAATAATGGCCTGTGGGACCTCTTCGGCAATAGCGTATCCTCTGGTAAAAGACCGGTACAATATCCCAATAGTATCTCTTATTGAACCGGGTTCTTCCGCGGCTGTGAGAGTAACAAAGAACAAGAAGATCGGGCTCATAGCAACGCAGGCTACCGTTGATTCTTCGGCGTATCAGAGAACGATAAAAAGGTTGAACAAGGATATCAAAGTATCGGCGGCGGCGTGTCCTTTATTTGTGCCTTTGATAGAAGGCGGGTTCATAGATGCGGAAGAAACAAAGAGGACAGCCGTCCAGTACCTTAAACCACTGCTAAAAGCGGGTATTGACACTCTTATACTTGGCTGCACGCATTATCCGCATCTTATAAAGATATTGCGCGAAGTTACCGGGATGTCCGTGAGATTTGTGGACCCGGCAGAAGAAACTGTTTCGGAGGCAAAAAAACTGCTTTCTTCAAAAGGATTGATCGCCACAAGACAAGGCTCGCAATTTAAAGACAAGTACGATTTTTATGTAAGCGGCTCGACAGTGCAATTCCAGGACGTGGGAGGAAGGCTGATGGGGCAGCCGCTTGCAAACGTAAAAAAAGCAAATATTTCAAAAGCAGGACGAATAACGGCGGCAAGGTAAAAATATTATGTATGAAATAACCATAGAAGATACATTCGCTTCGGCTCATCAGCTTGTGGGCTATGAAGGACCGTGTGAAAATATACACGGGCACACATGGAAAGTAGAAGTATCTCTCAAGGGTGATAATCTCGACAAATTGGGCATGCTATTTGATTTTAAGAAGGCAAAAAATGTGTTAAAAGATATCCTTTCGGGTTTTGATCACAAAAACCTTAACGAATTGAAATATTTTGTGAAAGAAAATCCGACAGCGGAAAATATCGCACGGACGATTTACGACCTATACAGTGATAAAATGAAGATTGTAGGGGCGCCGTGCCTGCCGGCAGGCAGGATTCATGAACCGCCCTCGCAGAGCCCGTATTTATCCAAGGTCACCGTATGGGAGTCGGAAACAACATGCGCGACATACAGTTTATAAAAATGCAGGGTACCGGCAATGATTTTATAATCATTGACGGGATAAAAAATCCTGATATTGTGGAGGCAGGTCGCGACCTGTCTCTACTTGCACGCCAATTATGCGACCGCAATTTTGGTATCGGTGCCGACGGGCTCATTCTTGTCCTTCCTTCAGAAAAAGCCGACTACAGGATGCGCATAATCAATCCCGACGGTTCAGAAGCCGAGATGTGCGGCAACGGGATCAGATGTTTTACGCGTTTTGTGTGGGAAAAAGCCCAGGAGAAAAAAGATGTGATATCCGTGGAGACTCTTGCGGGGATCATGGTCCCTGCGCCGATAGTTGACGGCGATTCTTTTGTCGGGGTCGAAGTCGATATGGGGGAACCGGTTGTCGAAGCTGTGAAAGAGCCTCTGAAAATAGAAAACCTCGACTACTTTATAAATAAAATATCCATGGGAAATCCCCACTGTGTTATTTTTGTCGAAGACCTGCAATCCGTGCGAATCAAAGAGATCGGTCAAATAATCGAGAACCTTCCGCAGTTCCCGAACAGGACAAATGTCGAGTTCGTTCAGGTCATCAATGACAAAGAAATAATGCTTAAAGTCTGGGAGCGCGGAGCGGGAGAGACGCTTGCCTGCGGGACAGGGGCCTGCGCAAGCGTTGTCGCCGCATCGCTGAACAATCTGACCGGCAAAAAAGTCGTTGTTCATCTTCCAGGGGGAGATCTCGGGATAGAATGGGCGCCTGATGACCACGTTATAATGCGTGGTCCCGCGGAAAAAGTATTTGAGGGGACAATAAGAATATAAGTTTCTTTTTGTCCTTTCCTAATCCTTCCTAAAAAATGTGAAATTTCTGATTTAAAGTGACGATAACGCGCATCCGCATCATATTGCAGTAACGTTTGGCGGAAAAATTGCTGTATGAACAGGCATGTCATTGTTCAAAGGCAGATACCGGATTGAAACGGACAGGTTGAAGGGGTGGGATTATTCATCAAACGGGTATTATTTTGTAACAATATGCACGAAAAATCGATATCCGTATTTCGGGGAAATTAAAAACGTCAAAATGCAATTGTCCGAAATCGGGGATATCGCAAAACGGTGTTGGAATGATATCCCCGACCATTTCGAAAATGTGATATTGGATGAATATGTCGTTATGCCGGACCATACACATGGGATAATCGTGATCGATCGGGCCCACAATGGTCGTTGCAATGCGAATGGTAGAGGCGCGATTAATCGCGCCTCTACAACCAATTATATGGCGACCAATCGTGATTTCGCCGGCGGGATAACGGGTTATAGAAACCCGATGTTAACGGATGTTTCATTATCAAAAATAATCCGTTGGTTCAAGGGGCGTTGTTCATTTGAAATACGAAACCATTTAAAGATATTAAATTTCCGATGGCAATCCCGGTATTATGAACGTATTATCCGGGACCGGTTTTCATTGGACAAATGCCGTAAATACATAATTGAAAATCCTGGCAATCATGATAAATGAATATTTTGCGTGAATGCGTTATAATTTACATATGAAACCCACTAACCGCATATCCAATACTCCCAAATACCTTTTTGCCGAGATCGACAAAAAGAAAGCCGCGGCCATAGCCCGCGGGGTAGATCTTATTGACCTTAGCATAGGAGATCCGGACCAGCCGACACCAAAATATATAATTGACAGCATGAAAAATGCTTTGGATGATCCGTCCACGCATAATTATCCGCCTTACGAAGGCACAAAAGACTTCAGGACGGCCGTTTCAAACTGGTACAAAAAAAGGTTCAATGTCGATCTGGACCCGGACAATGAAGTAATGTCCCTGATCGGGTCAAAAGAGGGCATTGCGCATATGATCTTTGCGCTGATAGATCCCGGAGATGTCAGTTTGGTGCCCGATCCTTCTTACCCCGTATATAAAGTTTGTACTATTTTTGCCGGCGGTACTCCTTATATGATGCCGCTCACAAAAGAGAACGGGTTTTTACCGGACCTGGATTCAATAGATTCCGGGACATTGAAAAAAGCCAAGCTGATGTTCATAAATTATCCGAACAACCCGACATCGGCGACAGCGCCCAGGGCATTTTTAGAAAAAGCCGTAAAATTCTGTAAAAAGAACGATATTATCCTATGCTCGGACCTGGCTTATTCGGAAGTCTGTTTTGGTGATTACATGGCTGAAAGCATACTTCAGATACCGGGTGCAAAAGATATTGCAGTGGAATTCCACTCTCTTTCCAAGACTTTTAACATGACGGGATGGAGAATAGGAATGGCCGCCGGTAATAAAGACATAATTAGAGCTCTGGCGATAATAAAAACAAACGTCGATTCAGGTGCCTTCAAAGCGATCCAAAAAGCGGCGATCGATGCTTTGAGCGGGCCTGGGGAATTTACGAAAAAAATGAACGGTATATATGATAAAAGGATGAGAGCTCTTGTTGACGGTCTCAATTCTTTGGGCTGGGAACTGGACCATACAAAAGCCACTTTTTATGTCTGGGTCCCTGTGCCAAAAGGGCAGACGAGTGCTTCTTTTTGCGAGAAGCTCCTAGAAAAATGCGGGCTACTTGTAGTTCCGGGCAGCGGCTACGGAGAAAGCGGCGAAGGCTATGTCAGGTTCTGCATAACCGCGGATGAATCAAGGATAAAAGAAGCGGTCCAAAGGATGAAGGCGGAAGGAATAAAGGGAGATTGAATTTTGTAGATGTGGGTCGCGACCCACATCTACTTGAGTCCCCCTCTCCCTCTGGGAGAGGGGCAGGGGGTGAGGGTTTGAACATCGAAATTGCCCAACATGCGGGATTCTGTTCGGGTGTCGAGCGCGCCTATAAAATAGCCGTCGAGACTTCAAAACGCGATATCCCCGTTTTTGTCCTGGGGTATCTTGTCCATAATTCATTTGTCATCAAAAAACTGGGATCCCTCGGAGTAAAAAGTGTTTCTTCTATATCGGAGATCCCCGATCGCGGCAGCTGCGTTTTAATAATCTCGGCACACGGGGTCGGTCCCGAGATCTATGACCAGGCAAAATGTAAAAACCTGGAAGTCGTTGACACCACGTGTTCCTGGGTCAAAAAAGCCCAGAGCATTGCTCATGATCTTGCAGGAAAAGGGTACAAGATCCTGATAGTGGGCGATAAAAACCACACAGAGGTCAAAGGGATAATGGAATGGGCGGGCGATAATAACGCGCTCATCATAGAGGGGCCCGCAGATATAGATGTTTCGGTACTTCCCGAAAAGATCGCCGTTATCGCGCAGACCACGCAATCGCAGGAAAACTTTGATAATGTCGTCAAAAAGATCAAGCTTAGTGCAAAAGAACTTGTTGTACATAATACTATCTGCGGTGCGACCTCAAAGAGACAGAGTTCGGCTGTCGAGCTGGCAAAAAGGTCCGATCTCATGCTTGTGATCGGGGACCAGAAAAGCGCGAACACAAAAAGGCTGAAAGAACTTTGTGAAAAGACAGGGACGATGACTTTTCAGATCCAGGACGAGGGTGAGATAAGAGTAAAATGGCTTGAAGGCAAAAAAAATGTAGGCATCACTGCCGGGGCCTCCACACCTGCGGAGATCATCTCACAAGTTGTGAACAAAATAAAGGCGTGATATAATTTCCCATTATGCTGAGATTTTTAACTGCCGGCGAATCGCACGGCGAAGCCCTTATTACTATAATAGAAGGAATGGTCGCCAACCTGCCCATTAGCGAAGCTGAGATATCAGCTCAATTGGAAAGAAGACAGGGAGGGATAGGCAGGTCCGAACGCATGAAACTGGAAAAAGACAGGGCTAATATCCTTTCCGGTGTCCGCGCTGGCAAGACGATCGGAAGCCCTATAACCATTATTATCGAAAATGTTGATTCAAAAGACAGAACAGAAGTGGTAACAGAGCTGCGTCCCGGTCATGCTGATCTTGCCGGAGTAATTAAATACAATCAAACAGATATCCGCAATATCCTCGAACGCGCCAGTGCTAGGGAAACCGCATCAAGAGTCGCGGCCGGAGCTGTATTTAGAAAATTTCTCTCGGAATTCGGTATTATTCTTGAAAGCAAAGTTGTGTCCATTGGCGGCGAGAAGGATGAATCGAAATGGGATGCTTTGGTCAAACAAACAGAAACGTTAGGCGACTCTCTGGGGGGTGTTTTTGAAATAGTGATTTCTGGGGCCCCTGCAGGTCTGGGCAGCCATGTCCATTTTGATAGAAAGCTTGACGGCAGACTTGCCCAGGCGATAATGAGCATCCAGGCAATAAAAGGCGTGGAAATAGGGCTTGGTTTTGCGGTAGCGGATAAAAAGGGCACGCAGATGCATGATGAGATATTTTATAAGGACAAAAAATACTTTCACAAAACCAATAATGCCGGTGGTATCGAGGGTGGCATGTCCAACGGCGAACCTATAATCATAAAAGCCGCCATGAAACCGATCGCGACGGTTAAAAAACCGCTTAATTCCGTGGATATTGACACAAAAGAACCATGCAAGGCCCATTTTGAAAGGGCCGATGTCTGCGCGGTGCATGCCGCCGCAGTTATCGGTGAATCCGCCGCCGCGTTTGTGATCGCGGACGCTTTTCTTGAAAAATTCGGCGGCGACAGCTTAGAGGAAACAAAGACACATTTTAACTCTTTTGTGGTATAATTTTCTTGTGTCCGTACCGATATTTTAGGAGGTAGAACTTTGTCTGCAAAAATCAGGCTTTTGAGATTGGGTACCAGGGGAAAGCCCTTTTATAGGGTCGTCGTAATGGACGAATCTTCGGCGAGAAATTCAAAAACAATAGAGATACTGGGGACCTACGATCCCAGAAAAGAGCCGGCTTCTTTTGAGGTCAGCAAAGAAAAAGTCGAAGCATGGCTGAAAAAAGGTGCGCTGCCTACCGATACTGTAAGAAAATATCTGGGAAAAGCAGGGATCCTTTCTCCCGTCAACTTTGACAAGGCAAAAAAGAGAGCGCCTAAAAAGGAAGTGTCCGCCGCGGAAGCGACACCGAGCGCATAAACTATGAAAGAACTCGTTGAATATCTGGTAAAAGCTTTGGTAGATAGTCCCGAACAGGCGCAGATCTCTCAGACCGACGGGGACGGGATAACTATAATAGGCATCAAGGTCGCTCCTGAAGACACGGGAAAGGTGATCGGCAAAGAAGGCCGTATCATCAACGCGATAAGGACGGTAGTAAAATCTGCAGGCGCAAAGCTTCAAAAAAGAGTGACCGTTGAAGTTTTAGCGGAAGAAAAAAGGGGGTAACAAAGATCATGGGTGAAGCGGCAAAAAAGATCGAGCTTAAGCGTATAGTGATGGTGAAGGCGGTCGTTACAGAGGCTTTTAAGGACAATCTGGTCAGAGAGCTTGAAAGGACCGTTGCGAACATGGACATGCAGCTTTCGCAGATGGAAAACCAGAGCAAAGACTACATGGAAGATCTTAAGAAAAAAGGAATGCTCCAGCAGGTAACCCAGTTCAAGAACCAGCTTGCCAACGAAAAGGCGAGGATGCAGGCGCAGAAACAGGACCTTTTGAATAAGATACAGGAAGCCAAAGGATTGGTTTTGGGTTCCGAATTCGTGCAGGGGCCGCTCGAAGGGCCGGTTGATGTAGCGGTCGGGGACAATCTTTACAAAAAAGTCGGCGCCGCCGAGATACTTGTAAAGGACGGCGTGATAACCGAAATAAGAAATATTGACTAGTCCCTTAAATTAATGCGATTTGATATTTTGACCCTCTTTCCGGACATTTTTAAGGGTTTTCTTGAAGAAAGCCTTATAAAAAAAGCTCTGGAAAGAGGGTTGCTGTTTATAAACGTGCTTGATATCAGGAACGAAACTAGCGACCGGCACAATACAGCTGATGATTCACCCTTCGGAGGCGGTCCGGGGATGGTGATGCTGGCAGAGCCGGTTTTTAAGTCGCTTGAGAAGATAAAAACTCCGGGTAGCAAAATTGTATTGATGAGCCCCGCCGGAACAAAACTCACACAGGATAAGGTAAAAGACCTCTCAAAAGAAGAACATTTGATAATTATCTGCGGCAGATATGAAGGGTTGGATGAACGTATTTCCGCATCTGGTATTGAAGAGATATCAATAGGTGACTATGTTCTGTCCGGAGGCGAGCTTCCTGCGGCCGTATTGATAGAAAGCGTCAGTCGGTATATTCCCGGGGTCGTAAAAGAGCAGGATTCGGTGGAAAATGATTCCTTTTCAGACGGGCTTTTGGATTTTCCTCATTATACACGTCCGGCTCATTCTCCTTTTGGGGAAGTGCCGCCGGAGCTTTTGGGCGGCAATCACGAAGAAATAAGAAAGTGGCGCAGAAAAGAGCAGCTCAAAAGGACATTGTTCAGGCGGCCGGATATACTGACAAAAGCCAAGCTGAATGAAGAAGACAAAGGAATCATACAAGAGATCGTTTCTGATAAATATTAGTCCTTGTGTTATAATAATCGTATAAACTACAGAGGGAGAACTTGTGCAATGGCTTCTATCATAGGTGACATTGAAGCGGCCCAATTAAAAGAAAAATTCCCGGATTTTAAGGTAGGCGATACCGTGAGGGTTTATGCCAAAATAATCGAAGGCGACAAAGAACGTCTTCAGGGCTTTGAAGGTGTTGTCATAGCCAGAAAAGGCGGCAGTTCGCGGGAAACCTTTACCGTAAGAAAAGTTGTCCAGGGTGTAGGCGTCGAAAGGATCTTCCCGATCCATTCGCCTAAAGTAGACAGGATCAAGATACTTAAACAGGGGAAAATAAGGCGTGCCAAGCTTTATTACCTTCGCAGCAGGGTCGGAAGCCGCGCCACAAAGATACAGGACAAAGCAGTGCAAAGCACTTCCGAACAACCGGCAGTCGCAACGGTACAATAGTTTATGAAAAAGCTGTATCTTTTTTTCAAGGATACCGTAGAGACAGTCGTAGTAGCCCTTCTCATTGCCCTGGTTATCCGCGCATTTCTTTTTCAGGTGTTTTGGATACCTTCGGCTTCGATGCAGCCTTCTTTTGACATAAACGACCGAATAATAGTCGAGCGTATTTCTTTCGGGATACCAAATCCGGTATATGACATGAACGACAGCCCGATCTTCCTTTTTAACATACCCAATCCTTTGTACAACAGAAATATTCCGCTCAGCGGGACAAGACAAATACTCGAATGGAGATCTCCGGGCAGGTTTGAAGTGATAGTCTTTAAGTATCCAAAAGATCCCATTGGCATACGGCGGGATTTTATCAAAAGGGTGATCGGACTTCCGCAGGAAGAAGTGGAAATAAAGAAAGGCGTGGTCTATATAGATAACCAGCCTTTGAAAGAGACACACAGCATGTTCCGCGACAATTTTAATATGAAAAAGATCAGAGTGCCCGAAAACTGTTACTTTGTAATGGGTGACAACAGAGCCAATAGCGCCGACAGCAGGTACTGGGGTTTTGTTCCCAAGGAAAATATAATCGGCTCCGCATTCATCAGGATCTGGCCTATAACCAAGTTTGGTTTTATTTCAAAGAATTAAGTGTTGATTTCTCCTATAGAGAAAAACCTCCGCAAAAAAGGTTTTGGGTTTATCGCCGGAGTGGATGAAGCGGGCCGCGGTCCTCTGGCCGGGCCGGTATTTGCCTCGGCAGTAATACTTCCCAAAAACGCAAAGATCAAAGGACTTGACGATTCCAAGAAATTATCCCCCGCGAAAAGAGAAAAAGTATTTGACCTGATAATGCATAATGCCGTTTGTGTGGGGGTAGGGGTCTGCGAAGAAGGCGAAATTGACCGGATAAACATACTTCAGGCGACTTTCCGTGCCATGGCGCAGGCAGTAAATGCACTTTTACAAAAACCGGACATAATTCTTGTCGACGGCAATAAAATCATCCCTCAAGTCGGGATAACACAAAAAGCTATCATAGGCGGAGATGCCAAATGCACCTGCATAGCTGCAGCTTCTGTTGTTGCCAAGGTGTTAAGAGATAGATATATGTTTAAGCTTCATAAAATATATCCAAAATACGGATTTGACCGGCACAAAGGCTACGGGACCAAGGCGCATTTTGCCGCATTAAGAATATACGGCTCTTGTCCCATACACAGAAAAAGTTTTTTAAAAAACATCTTGCACTAAAAATATATTAGTGATACTATGATTACGCAATGGAAAAGGATTTGAACGTTGAACCCGCAAAAAATGGTACCGCCGCGCCGTTTATTTCTATCACAAACCATTTTATGGAGCAGATCGAAGGGTCCTTAAGGAGCGGGGAAAAGATCGAGTTTGTTTCATTCACGGCATGGCAGAAAAAGCACAACCTCAACATCAAAGCAAACCATAGCGAATACCGCCCATTGGATCATTGAACCATCTGATAGCTTTTTTCATAATAAGGCCTGACTTTAAATTCAACGCCTATTTTTTCGGCGATTGCTTTGCACTTTTCGATGTCAACTGAAGGCAGATCTACCGCGGTCAGGACAACTGTCGGGACAACCTTTTTTGCTTCTTCGGCAAAATCTTTTATAGCGTTATACGCTTTTGCTCCGAACACGGGCAGGCACAGTTTTTGATATGTGTCGGAATTGTGAGCGTTTAGGCTTATATATATCTCGTCTACCAGTACGGCCAGCTCGGGAAGAATATTTCTTCCGTGGAACAGGTTCGCAAGGCCGTCGGTATTGATCCTGATCATCGCTCCTTTTTCTTTGAGAGATCTAGAGATCTCTTTTACAACCGCAAGACGTATTAGCGGCTCTCCATAACCGCAAAAAACGATCTGGCGGTACTTTGAAGGATCAGGGATGCCTTTTACGACTTCTTCGGCCAGTGGCTCTTTGCTGAGCCAGAGCTCGTGCTTGTCCTCAAAACGCCTGGACCTGAACTTTATACAGAAAGTGCACGCGTTGTTGCAGCGGTTGGTGATGTTCAGATATAGGCAGTCGTTCAGTTCGTAGGAGTAAACGCCCATGGTCTGATTATATCACGCGCCTTTAATCGGCTTTTTCTTGAAGCATTGAGTTTAAAAGATCTATCACGTCTTTTTGCGTTATCTTTTTCATATCGATCCTTTGCATCATAAGCTTGTCTATAAAAGAGCACATTATTTTCGGGTCTTTTACGAGAAGCTTTTTGAAGTCCAGGAACATCGCCTGCCTCAGCTCGGAAAGGTCTGTCCAGTGGTCCTTTAGGACTTCAAAGTGGTGCGCGTATTTTTGTATCACCACAACGTTCTGGAAGGTCTCAAAGTTGATCCCCAATATTTTCAGCATATCTATGTCAAGTTTTCCGCGGGACATCTTTGCTATCCCCGACTTAATAAGATAGTCGCTTTCCGATTTTGTGAGGGGCCCTTTGTTCTTCAATATTTTGTCGGCGATAAACGCGTCCCGCGGGATGAGCGCCTCTTCGGTACTCGTCAAAGGGATATCCATATACAGCTTATAGCGGCTGGTCTCTGCCGGAGTTATCAGATAGGTCCCTTTAGGGTCTTGAACAAATTTATAACACTCCCGATATAGGTCGAAGTCGGGATTTTCATCCACACATTCGTCAAAAGAGTCCTTGGGCGTGGACAATATCGATATCAGATCCGCCACCAGCTGGCGCTGTTCGAACATAAGCTCTCCGGATGTGTGGATAAGCTCCGGCCACGCAGTTCTTTTGTCCGGAGAGGTTATTATCGAGTATTTTCCGAACTCATGGCTTGACCACTTTGCTTCCAGGATATTTCCTTTGTCATCCGTCAAAATATCATAATATTTTAATTCCCTTTGGTCTGCCGGTCTTTCAATGTCTTCCGCTATGGGTGCGGGAAGCGGTCTTGTCGCGCCTTTTTCGTATTCAAATGTCCATTTACCGCCGGTCTTTGAGATACGGCTTCCCATGGGGACTGTTGTTGTGTCTTTATAGATCCTGGAAATATAATTTTCCGCTTTTTTAAAGACATAAAATGTTCCGGGCGTAGTAGGATAGGCGATTTCATCGGCAAAAATTGGATAATTGTTCTCATCCCGGTATTCGACGCGCTTCATCCGGCTTTTTGATCCGCCCAGGACCCTTAGTCTTGCAAACGGCTCCTTTTTCAGGAGTATTATCCAGTCGCCGGTTGCCGGATATACTTTTACTTCTATATTCCGCGGGTCTTGAATTTTGTCTTTAATTTTCTTGACGTCTTCTTCTATGTCTGCCAGTCCTGCGAGATACGGAAGCTTTGCCAAAGCCTCAGGTTCGTAGGATGCAGAATAGGTATTTACTGTCACTTTTGTTCCGATCGGCAGTATAGAATAGAGCAGATAAGCATCCCGCGGGGAGACATGCAAGCACCCGTGGCTTTTGTAAAGATTGCCGAGCATATCATTTAAAAATAATCCGAAATTGTAGTTGTTCAAAGCATCCGTACTTAGAAGAGCGAAATTTTCCGCAGTGGACAGTCCTGCGTCGCGGAGAATCGATACTGCCGCTTCTCTTTCCCTGTTGGCAAAGGTGGACTCGTCCTTTTGTTCGAAGAACGAGGATATGGATGTAGTTTGGTAATAATTGAGATCGCCTTCGGTAAGGATGTTGAACTCCAGTCTTTTGTTTATCATGTTCTCAATTATGTCCTTTTGATTTGCGGAAGATAAAATATTAAGCTTTTTGAAATCTTCCCTGAATGCTATCCGCAAGTTTTTCCAAAATTCCCAGTCCTTTTTGATGGATCCGTAAAAATCGGCGTATTTTTCAAATACCAGGCTGTTCATCTTCAAGTAGTTATACAATCCAAGGGTTTGTTCCTTAGAAATCCATATCAGCGGAAGATCATTTTCTTTTACTCTTCTGTATGCCTCAATGATCCTGGGGTCAAGCTGCGCACGCTCTACGGTGGTAAGCGCCATATTGTTGTATAGTTTGTAATAAGCGGTGCTGGTAGGACTGATCTTTGGCGATACAATTTTACCTTTGGACTCGATGAATTCATAAAGCTCTCTGTAAAATGAGAAATTGCCGTTCTTTCGGGCGAGAGTATCAAGATCGTCAGTGCCGGGAACCGATAGTATCTGCGCCAGATCTTCGACCAGCATACTTTGTTCAAAATAGAGCTCTCCTTCGGCATAGCCCATTTCCGGCAAGAACCTTTTTCCGTCATTTGTCCACAAGAGCACACATTTGCCAAAGTCGTGGCTTCCCCATTTTAGGGACGTTGTGTTGCCTTGCCGGTCCTTTTCTATATTGAAATAGTTGTAGTTGCGCTTTGCTTCAGGAAGGCCCAGGTCCCATGCAACGTTTTTTGGTACTCTATACCGTTTTCCGGCCCGGTTGTAATACCAAAAATTTCCTTCTTTGCTAATTTCCGCGCCGTACGGAATGAGCGTATTTTCCCTGTAAGTTGAGCTGATGTAATCTTTTACAGAAGCAAAGATCGTGTATATTCCCGTATCTGTAGAGCCCGCGACGATCGGGTCCCAGATTATCGGCCCGCCTTTTTCTATGTACACCGGCATTCTTATGTTGTTCTGCGGGCCCGCCAGTGTCCTGATTTGAACAAAAGGCTTTCCGTTCACGGTTATTAGCAGCCGGTTCCATGAAGGATAAACAATTAACTTTGTCCGGTTGCCCGCAAAATAATCCCTGAATTTACCCGCGTCATCCTGTGACATCACGCACGCGTTAAAAAAAGGCACTTTGGCAAGATCGAATTCAGGCGCCTTGCCGGAATAATCCCTTATGTCGAGAGTAGCTCCTTTGGGTATCGTCTCGGTTAATAGATATATATCTGAAGGCGTAAAGTGCAGGCAGCCGTGGCTTTCGTAAAGGTATCCGAGATATTGTTCGAACACGACCGCCATATCGTAAGAGTTTATTATGTCCAGGCTTTTATAGCTTACGGAGGAATAAGATGGCAAGGCGCTCAACAAGAACATTATTAACGCAAACAAGAAAGATTTCTTATTCATGTGTAAATATATGATAACCGTTATCGGGAGGAGAGTTCAAGGGGATGATGAAATGTCCCCCTCCTGACTCCCCGAAATCACGTGAAATTTTCGGGAAAATATGACGATATATATGCAGATCGGAATTTGTATAAACAGGAGGAATAAATTATGCAAGCTTTGGAAACGGTTCGAATATTTCGCCCGTCGCCTGCTCCGCGATATGTAAATTTCATGCCGACCCGAAATGTTGGAAGAGAAACGGTTTTGTTTAGAGCAATAAGCAACGCCATGCCAGGGGTTGAACCAATTAAAGCTAAGCTTCCTCAGGAAGATCTGAAAGCCGGATTGGATAGACAAGTAAAAGTTTCATTAGTGCCAGACAATAATAATCGTCTTGATGGGAGCTTTTATCTTCCCCGTCAAATTGATCTGTTCCCTTTGACTTTTGGTTTTTTGGGTCTTTTTATGCATCAAGACGTGAATATGCCAAGGATAGGAGATGTCTTTACAAAAGGATTGGCTGCTTGTGAAAGCATCACTCTTGAATTAAGGAGAATAACTCAGGATTCCTTATGTGAGATATCATTTCCCGACGCATTAGCATTACTGAAGATAATTAATGCAGAAACAAAACCGCTAGGTATCAGGTTCAGGATCCCGACAGAAGCTCCGTTACTCATATATGCCAAATCTCCGCAATTCCAGGGGGTACGGGATCAATTCGTTTTTGGACATATGATGAGCGCAACTGTGAATCCGGATAGCGCTTTTGAACTTACAAGAGACGCAGATATGCAGACATTTGATCTGGATATCCCTGAAGATCCTTCAATCATTCGTATGGGAACTCATATTCTTGTTACGAACGGACCAACAGGATCTAATTTTATCGGTAACAGACTTGTCTATCAATGCTGGGAAGATAATCCACGTCAAGCATTCTTTGAGGCAGTTCCAATTGAAGGTCACGATTCTTCAGGTCCCAGACCTGTTGATTTTAAAGGTATAACAGATTAACTTAAGAATATAGGGAAGAAACAAAGCCTAACAGAGTTATTTGCCCAACTCTTCCTTCAGAATCTTTTCCAATATCTGCGGATTTGCCCGGCCTTTGGTCTCTTTCATCGCCTGGCCGATCATGAACTTGAGTGCGACTTCTTTACCGTTTTTAAAGGCTTCAACTGATTGAGGATTTGCCGCTATTATTTTCTTTGCGATCTCAACGAGTGCGCTTTCATCAGATATCTGCGTGGCGCCCATAGATTCCGTAAGGACTTTTGCGCTTTTTCCGGTCCTCATCATCTCTGCCAAGATCTTTTTTGCGCTGTTGCCGCTTACAGTACCGTTCTTTACCAGGCTGATAAGTTCTGACAGCGTGGCGGGCGTCAGTTTTGCGTCTTTTAGAGAAACATTGTTCGCATTGAGATATGCGGACACTTCTCCTATTATCCAGTTTGCCGAAAGTTTGGGCTCGCCGCTTATTTTTACGGTACTTTCAAAAAAATCGGCGGTGTGTCTGGATTCTATGAGCACAGTTACATCCTGGCCGGATATACCGTATTGATCTGTAAATCTTTTGAATTTATCCATCGGAAGCTCTCCTGCCGAGGCTTTTATGTCTTCGATAGTTTTTTTATCAACGTAAAGAGGCAAAAGATCAGGGTCCGGAAAATACCTGTAATCGTGCGAGCCTTCTTTGCTTCTCATCGGATGCACGCTGCCGGTCGCCTCGTCGAACAAAAGCGTCTGCTGGAAGATCTTTCCGCCTTCGGATACGACTTCTTTCTGTCGCGCCTCTTCTTTTTCAAGAGCTTTTTGGACCGCCTTAAAGGAGTTCATGTTCTTTAACTCGGTCTTTACGCCTAATTTACTTTCTCCGCTCTGGCGGATGGATATATTTGCATCGCAGCGCATGCTGCCTTCTTCGAGCTTGGCATCGCAGACTTCCAGATATCTGAGTATATGCGCCAGCTCCTCCATAAATACGCGCGCTTCTTCGGGAGTCCTAAGGTCCGGCTCGCTGACTATTTCCATGAGGGGAGTACCGGTACGGTTAAGATCTACCAGAGAATAGTCCGCGCCTTTTATTCCGGCGCTTCCTTTGTGTACAAGCTTGCCCGCGTCCTCTTCCAGATGTACTCTTGTTATTCCTATCTTTTTTATTTGGCCGCCTACCTCTATCTCAAGATATCCGTGCTCGGCTAGCGGCATCTCGAACTGCGATATCTGATAATCTTTCGGAAGATCGGGATAAAAATAATTTTTCCTCGCAAAAACACTTTCATTGTTGATTTTGCAGTTGAGGGCAAGAGCTGTTTTTACCGCCAGGCGGATCGCTTTTTCGTTTATTACGGGAAGCGAACCGGGCTGTCCGGTGCATACGGGACAAATGTTTGAGTTCGGGTAGTTCCCGAACTTTGTCGAGCAGCTGCAGAACATCTTGGACTCTGTCTGAAGCTGCGCGTGGGTCTCAAGGCCTATTACTGTTTCAAGATTCATAGAGCCGGTTTCCTTTTGTTCCACTGGGTTTCCTGTTCATATGAGAAAGCTGCCCTGAAAAGTGTCTCTTCGTCAAAAGCTTTTCCCATTATCTGAAGACCTACCGGCAGGTTGGTATCGAAACCGCACGGTATCGATATTGCAGGGATTCCTGCCAGGTTTATTGGAATAGTCGCTATGTCAGAAAGATACATTGAAAGCGGATCCGACATCTTTTCCCCGACTTTAAAAGCTGGGGAAGGACATGTCGGGCTCATTACGACATCGAAGTTGTTGAATGTGTCATCAAAATCCTGTTTTATCAAGGTCCTGACCTTCTGGGCTTTAAGATAATACGCATCGTAATATCCGGAGCTCAAAGCGTAAGTCCCTATAATGATCCTTCTCTTAACTTCGGGACCAAACCCTTCTTTGCGGGTATTGAGATACATGTCCATAAGATCATTTTGTTGCTTGCTCCTGTGACCGTAATGCACGCCGTCATATCTTGAAAGATTTGACGAGGCCTCTGCAGGCGCAATTATATAGTATGTCGCGAGCGCGAACTTTAAAGAGGGGAGAGATACTTCTTTAAATGTCGCACCCATTCTTTCATAAACTTTTAAAGCCTCAAGGATCGCTTTTTTTGTGTTTTCTTCTATGCCTTCGCCCATCAGTTCTTTGGGAACGGCTATTTTCAAACCTTTTACATTTTTAATAAGAGATTTTCTGTAATCGGGAGCATCTACATTGGCAGAAGTTGAATCTCTGCGGTCATATTTTGCTATTACATTCATCAGCAATGCCGCATCCGTCACATCTTTTGTCAAAGGGCCGATCTGATCAAGAGACGAGGCAAAAGCAATTAGTCCATAGCGGGAAACCCTTCCATATGTAGGCTTGAGTCCAACGACACCGCAGAAAGAAGCCGGCTGTCTTATCGAGCCGCCTGTATCTGATCCCAAGGCCAAGGGTGCTTCATCGGCCGAAACAGCGGCGGCGGATCCGCCGGAAGAGCCGCCGGGTACTCTTTTTGTATCCCATGGATTTTTTGTCGTCTTGAAAGCCGAGTTTTCTGTTGATGATCCCATCGCAAATTCATCAAGATTGGTCTTGCCGACAGGGATCATTCCTTCGGATTGCAAAAGCTCGACTACGGTCGCGTTATAAGGAGGAATATAATTTTCAAGTATCTTTGATGAGCAGGTTGTTTTAGTCCCTTCAGTACAAATATTGTCTTTTATCGCGATGGGAATACCTGAAAGTTCTCCGTGAAGGCCCTTACTATCGAGTTCTTTTGCTTTTATTAGAGCTGATTCTTTTGTAAAACAGTTAAATGCTCCAATTTTGCCTTCAACCGAGTCTATCCTGCTATAAATATCATTTATAAGCTCAACGCAGCTGATCTCTTTTGATTTTAGTTTGTCCGATAACTCATGTGCCGTTAATTTGTGTAGGCTCATTGTTCTTCGTCTCCCATTATTTTGGGAACTTTGAACATGTTGTCTTCTTGTACAGGCGCATTATCTAATATTTTTCTGATGTCTTTGAATGGGGTTGTTTTGTCCTGTCTCATCGGCGTCGTTTTTTGTTTTCCGCCTGAAAGACGGGTGCTGGCGGTAGGGGAGATTTTCTTTGTGTCCGCGGAGTTAATTACATCCACATAGCCGAGTATATCGTTCAATTGTTTTGCATAGAGAGTTTTTTCTTCTTCGGACAACCCGAGGCGGGCTAGTTTTGCGGTATATTCGACGGTATCTTTGGAGATGGACATGATAAATACATTATACAATATAGCGTTGAAGCCGTGCCTGCCGGCAGGCAGGCGAAGTGAGCGTGCTGTTAGCCATTCTCATATCCTCGCCGTTGATTCTATTGCAAGCGAATAATCCGCGACCATTCTTTTTTTATACCTGAAATATCCCGCACAGCCGATCATCGCGGCGTTGTCGGTGCACAGTTCAAGCGGCGGGAGGATACATTTGATGCCTTTGTTGTCACAGGCCACTTTCATATCAGCCCTTAATTTGCTGTTGGCGGCGACCCCTCCGCCGATCGCCACGGTTTTTATTGAATTTTCTTCGGCGGCTTTGATGGTTTTTTCGACAAGCGTATCTACCACGGACTTTTGGAAAGATGCGGCGATATCGAGAACCCTCACTCCGCCCTCACCCCCAGCCCCTCTCCCAAGGGGAGAGGGGGGATTCTTCTTAACGTAATATACCACTGCTGTCTTTATCCCGCTGAAGCTGAAATCGTACTTGTATTCTTCTTCAAGCATCGGTCTTTTGAAGTTCACTGCGTTTTCGTTGCCTTCTTTGGCTAGTTTATCTATTATTGGACCTCCGGGATATCCGAGGCCAAGGAATCTGGCGACTTTATCGTAGGCTTCTCCTGCGGCGTCATCTCTGGTTCGACCGAGTGTTTCGAATTCCATATGTCCGTTTACTTTTACAAGTTGAGTGTGGCCTCCTGAGACGATGAGGCAGATGAAAGGGAAACTCACCTCCCCATCCCCCCTCTCTTTTGAAGAGAGGGGGGAGCCGGAGGGGGGTGAGTTAAGAAAATTTGCGTATATATGTCCTTCCAAGTGATTTACGCCTATCAACGGTTTTTTTAGCGCAAAAGAGATAGCTTTGGCCGCAGAAAGCCCGACAATGAGAGAGCCGGGAAGCCCCGGGCCGAATGTCGTTGCAACAGCATCAATATCCTTAAATTTGATACCTGCGCGGTCAATAGCTTCCTTTATCACGGGACTTATCGCTTCGATATGTTTTCGCGCAGCGACTTCCGGGACGATCCCGCCGTATTTTGCGTGGAAATCGTTTTGCGAGGAAATTATGCTCGATAATATCTTCGTGCCGTCCTTTACGACAGCTGCGGAAGTCTCATCGCACGATGTTTCGATGGCGAGGATATTCATAAAAATAATTGTAGCATGCATGGGCACAAAAACACTTCTAAATCATTTAAAAATAGAGTGAAATAATGCAAAAAATCTTACGATAAATAATCAGTTGAGTTAATCAAAAGGAGATAGATCATATGTCAACAGTGTCAAGACCGGTTGCGGTAACTCTTGAACAGTTCAGGGGATTTGTCAGACAAAGAGCTTTTGGGAGGCATATAGAGCCTTGCAGAATATATCAAGCTGATTACCCTGGTCCTGACAAACAAGAAATAGCAAGAGTCCTTGTAGCGGCACAGGTGATGCTTGTCGGATTGACCCCCGCAAACACTTCATCCTTTAAAGCCATTGGGATGTGCGAACACAATCTTGTAGACACGTCGACTTTTAGAGTGTTTTCTTCGTTATTTGATCTGCCGGCAAGAAATGTCTTCTTGGCTCATTATAGGGACAGCAGGGAAATGACAGTAAGACTGCCGATATCATTGGGTACGGAAAGTGATATAGGAAAACATTTTGATAAGCTAAAGGGAACTTCTCGCAGATATCAATTTACTAATCCGGCAGGACTATTTTGGGAAAATGATGCTCCCGTATTAACGCCTGCTAGAATACTGAACCGCGAAACAGTGCAATGGGAAGCATATTTAAAGGCATTTACCGAAGCGGTCAATAAGCATTTTTATGACCGATATGAAACAGGTGTTTATAGCGGAACAAAAGAGTTCCTTGGGTACAGTTTGCCATATTTGTTTGACGAAGACGTTACAAAAAGATTTGGCTGGTTAGCGCAGATGCTGGGCAGCTGATCGCGTAGAGGCGGAATTTAACAAGAACCGTTCTCTTTCTTTCTCAACGCAAAGACTGCCCGCAAAGTTGATCTGGGTATCGCTTTGAGATAAAAATCCCTGGACTCTTGAAGCCATTTCATCCTTTGAAGCGGTGTCATTTTTGCCGATCTTCTTAAGATGTCCATATCAATATCAGAATCCTTAAGCTTGAACTTGTTTTTCATTTTTCTTGTCTTTTCTGATTTTCTCGAGATATCCGGTATCGAGCAGGTCCTTTTCCCTGCCATCGATGCGCCTTTTCAGTTATTTTCCTTAGCATACGGGAATTATAGCACGCGCAGCTCTTAAACATGTTTCGGGACTGTGAAAAAATAGTGAAATTTGCCTGAAATTCTGACGATAAATACATGTAGGAATTTAAACTAAACAAAGACAAGAAAAGGAGTAATTTACAATGAGAACTGATATCAGTGTGGTCAATTTTAGGCTTGCCGCAGGAAGAGTTCATCCGCAGATAAGACGGAATGTAGCCCAGGGCACAACATCTCTGGTCCTCGATGCTATCAAACACGGAGCCTTATCCTCTGCTGATGTTCCCGGTTTTATCCGAGAAAGAATACACGTTACAGTGAAGGATGCGGTGTTTGAAAGAGAAAGGGTCGGATGCAATTTTAAGAATAAAGACTGGATAAGCACCAGCGGCCGGCGCATATCTAGAGAAGCTGCTTCTCATGGTGTTGCGCTCGGAGTGCTTGCCGATATGGCAATGAACGGGCGGGGAGACAGAGCTTTAAATCTGGCATCAAGGCTTCGCGGTACCGGCAGCCATTGCTTGGGATATCACAATAGAGAGACTGATGGATTTTATTTTGGGGATAAACGGGATATCGATTATGCCGTCGGACTTTCCCCAAGACAGATCGCGGAAGTGATCAAAAACTTTAATATGATCCAGCATACTTCTCCTATTTTAGTTGATCTTCCGACAAGAGATGAGCTTGTTTCCATTATCGAAACAAATAAGCACAATGAAAACTTCTTCAGGGGCCTTTCCTGTGTAGATTACACAACATTTGAACTCGCTGGTGGCGCACAACCTTCTATCTTACAGATCCATTGGATCCAGGGAAGCCGTCCTCTTGGGGCTGCTCCCTTTGAAGGACGATGGGAATACAAAGACGCAACCGAAAAAGTACCCTTTAACAGGCTTCGTTGGCGTTTTGCTTTAAAGTGAACGTTTAATAATCAGAAAGGAGCAACTTAATATGTTAGCAGTAGCTCAAAGAGGATTCCAAGCGATACATACGGCAAAAGCTGCAGTCCTTAGGCGGGCCCCAGCACAGTTCGCGTCGACTTTGATAGAAGGATTATGCAGAAGAAACCATGTTCTTGGGAACAAAGGAGTGGAATATGGTGATCGTTATCAACTCGGATATGAAGCCAGGGTAAATAGCGTGAGCAGTCTTCCGTCTATTGACCAAAGACGTCCAAATCTGATCGGAGTAAATGTTGTGGCAGAAGGAGAGGCTTCTTGTAGTGAAGAATATAATGAAGACGCTGCTGCAATAGGTAGCGCAATACATTTCGTATTAGGTTATGTTCCATCTGTTGCAAAATTGTTCAGGTCCGTAACAGTTTGCGGGGCGCAAAACAGCCCGTTTGACAGGGCCATAGCAAAACCGGATATTTCGGTTAAAGACATGTCAAGATTAATTGCCGATCTGACTAAAAATGCCCATCTAACTTTTGGTGAAACGGAAGTTAAGGGCTTTTTGGATGATGCTCATGTTGCATTTGCAGCCTACACAAGAAATGTCATGGATTCTCTGATAGCTGCTGCGGCAACAGGTTTTTCGGATAGCGAAGAATCAGCCTGGAGCCATACTGCCGCGTTGACGGGCTATGGTGTGCTCAGCGGAAAAGATGCTCTTTTCGGATTAAAGTATACAGTCCTTGGCATCGGCAGGAGTGATGAAGATAGGGATGGAGATGTTGCAGCAATGAGTGATGAATCGCATAATCTTTGCAGATTGTTGGTCAAAGGTTTGGAATCGATGACCTTGAGTCTCGTTCTACTGCAAAAACCCGAACCCTCGGGATTGAGCGGGTTCAGCCATGTAATAGATGTCGACACCTTGTTAGGCAGTAAATAACAATCGGCAAGTAGATATCAAATCATTTTTTGGTGCCTATTTTAGTTGGCCGCTTACATCGGTTATATCTACTCTAGTAGAATCTATAGAAATTGATCTTCTTTGCGCACCAGAACTCAGATCGAATTTTTTTAGGTCAACTGATTTCCATGCCGTGTTGTCATAAGTCTTGAAATACAGGACTCTGTTGGTCAGATCCTTTATTAATACCCATTGCGCGTAACCGTACATTTTAACAAAAGGGACCGGAGTATTCTCTTTGATGACTCCTTTTGGAATATCAACAATATTCAGAAGATGTTCAGCTAAATTCACAGCTTCTTTTGCATTGCCGGGCTTAAGAGCGGCATCAACACAGAGAGACATCCGCACAAAACGCGACGGCGGTGTCCAGTCGCCGGGAAGGCCCAGAAGTCCGCTTCCGACACCGGTAGGTTCGATCTTCACTCCTCCCAGATCTTTAGTATCTTTGTCGCGAGCATCTAGATTTACGTAATTACGGAGATTGGTCAACTGCCATTCAAAGTCAGGACGGTTAGTCAGTATGCCGAGCGGGTTGTCGTAAACTTTTGCTTGTCCGTCAATAAACTCTACGACTATGCTATTCCCGGTGGCATCCGTTATGGTCATATGTAATCCCATGTCTTTAAGTTTTTTGTTGGTGCTTTCGGAAATGTACACTTCCGGCAGCGCTTTTTTTATTTCATCAATTGTTGCAAAATTGCCAAGTACCCAGGCCGCGAATGTATCAAGGCTTATGAACTTTCCCGGCAAGGCCGGCTGGTATTTTGCTCCCGTATACATAAGTCCGCCGACCGAAAGCCCTTTTTCATTGAACCCTTCGACAAAAGTATCCTCTATTTTGTATGCGTTTATTCCCAAAAAACCGTATTTCGTAGTCCAAGACATACCAGCCGTTCCGGTCTCATCGGTATTTGAATAATTTGTCCCTGCGGGGATGATCCAGACGTCCGAACTTAGGTCCACCGGGAATTCCATGGAGCGGCCGTTCACAACACTGCCGTCCTTAGCTTTCACGACAAAATTGCTGCAGGCGAACGCGGAAGAGGATATGGTCAAGCAGACAGCGATCAAGAGGGCCGATATCTTTCTTATGGTCATTTTATGACTCCTTTCTTTATTTTTCCGGGAATAAAAGCGTTACGCTTATGCGTCCCGCCCATTTTGAAGTATTGGTCGGAGATTCAAGGTGATATATTCCCGATGCCCCAAAGCTTACAAGGTGCCCTGCAACAGGAAGTATCTGGCTGATACCGCAGATCAACGGTACGGTCCATTGTTTTCCGTACCAGTCGTAACTTGTTTCTGAGGAGAACGAGAAGGTGAATCCGTGTTTGTTGGAATGAGAAGCAAATGGTTGAAAGTATGCCAGGCTTATGTCGCTCCTGCTGTTGCTGCCGGCCACAGACCATATCTGGTTCGCAAGCAGTCCTGTTGTCCATGGTCCGGATTGTTTTAGGACCACCGCGCTTGGGCCGACACCCCATTTTTCAGTCCCTATGAACGGGTCAGTTGCTGTCGGGATAAGGAATACCGGGCCTGTGCCCCAGATCAATCCGTCATGGCCGGGTTGTTTTGGCGAAAAGAATATCTGGAGCTGCGAATCGCTGAGCCCGTTCTGTGCGGTCGCTCCGATCACATTGCTTTGGTTGATGAACGGAACGATGGGCCTCGTGATAATGTTCCAATCTTTGTTAAGGGAAGCAGGGATCACCGGCTGGATCTTTAATGTGTATCTTGTGCCGTTCTGTCCTGCTCCAAGGCCTGACTCGAAATTGTTCTGAAAAGGAACACTGATAAGAGAGGCTACGGGATTTGCCAATTGCTTAGCCAAGTGTTCAGTACTTGATTCGTCATTTACCGCGGCGTGAAGCGGGGACAAAGTGACCACCGAAAACAAGAGCAGGCAAGCAGAAAAAACAGATACTTTTGACATTATTAACCCTCCTGATTTGTGATAATACAGTACAAGTTCAGGAATTTCAAGTTTTTTTGCCGGTTTTCAGACTAAAAAGGAAATCCGGCCCGCAGCTGGAAGAAAGCCGCGTTCTTAAATGGCACGCTGTTTATTTGGCGGTCGCTGAATCCTTCAGCTTCGGAATAATACCGGTCAAAAGCATATCCCGCGGAAATATCAAGGCCGGAGTATTGCATAAATTGCCAGTGCAGTCCGGCTTCGAGAGTTTTTTCGTAATAGCAAAGCCGGCTGCTCGGCTTATCCCAGTCCGATGGTGCAAAGATATCTCCTCCCCATTCAAAAGCGCCATAGGCCGTAAGTTGAGGAGTAAGTCCGTATTCTATCCTGGACTGTACCTGTGTAGGGAATATGTATAAGACATTCATTCCCCAATTTTTTGTCGGACAAAAGTTTGCGTATAAAAGAGGCAATCCCAGTATCGCTTCCAGGTTTTCGGCAGGTTTGAACCAGTAGCCTGCCCCGGGGATTGGATAAGACCTCCAAAAAGACCTGTTGTTGTTGTAATCAATATAGTATAGCCACGAGTTTTCTCCGTTACTTGGGACCTTAAGGTATGCGTCTGTACGCACTACAATCTGATTTTTGGAGTAAAAGAGCTTGTCCGAAGCCGATCCTAAAAGAGCCGCAAGCCCCGCCGTCCATCCGTTATCAAAGGTTTTTTTGTATACCGAACCAGCCAAAAGGTTATTGAGTTTTTCCGGGATCTTTATCCCGTTTGAAGGGATGACCGCGTCAGTTTGCTGGATCCTGGTCTTGTACATGATCACCGCGCCAAGATCGCTTTTGTTGCCGGTACTCAGCGGCATCAGTGCCATAAAATTATTTTCTATGCTGTCAAGCCCGGCGCGGGGAATATTGCTCTCTTGAGCTCCTGTTTGTCTTGTTGAGTATGAAATTATCGGGGGAAGAAAACCGACGGGAAGCCTTACCCAGGAGATTATTGGATCAATTGCATAGCAATCGGAAAACAAACCTAAGGAGAAGATGGCAGCCAACAGAAGCGTTTTTGTTTTGCCCATGAGAGAATTCTAAAATATATTCTGTTAATAAGCAATTTTTGACTTTTCCTGTCTTCTAATGTAAAATTTTTTACCAGGAATGAGCGTAATCATTTGTGAGCAGTATAAATTGTTCAGAAAGGGGTCAATGATATGTTGGAAATCTTCCGTATCGCGCTGGTTTTATGTTTTCTGTCCACACAGGTCTTTGCCCAGACGCTTCCGCTGCAATCTTTAGAAAGTATTTTCGGCCGTGACAAAACTACGGTTTATGTTGCGAAGAAAATAATCACGATGGAAGATAAGAAGGAAACCGCAACTGCGGTCGCGGTCACAGGTGACCGGATCGTTGCCGTCGGCAGCCTTGACGAGGTCAGGGCCGCACTAAAGGGACAGGATTATACGGTGGATAACCGTTTTGCCGAAAAGATAATAACCCCTGGGTTCATAGATCCGCATCTTCACCTATGGCTCTTTGCTTTGGTAGCTCCCATGAACATTATTACTCCTGACGATTGGGATCTGCCCTGGATCAAGGTAAAGGGAATTTCGGGGCACGAGGAGTATCTGGATAAGCTTCGCCAAACGGAAAAAGCGATGAAGAACAAGAAAGAATGGCTCTTAACGTGGGGCTATCATCAATATTTCCACGGACAGATCTCCCGCAAAGACCTTGACAAAATTTCCATGACCCGGCCGATCGTTGTCTGGCACCGCTCCACGCACGAATTCTATTTCAATTCCGCAGCTCTTAACGCAATGAAGATCACCGACCAGTCCCTCAAAGGGCACGGCCATGCGAGCGAGCAGGCGGACCTTGCAAACGGACATTTCTGGGAAGCCGGGATGACGCTCATAGCAAAGCCTCTTTATCCTCACCTCGCGTCGCCGCTCCGCTTTTTGAAGGGGCTGGAGTTGTGCAAGCAATATGTCAGCGCAGGAGGCTTGACCACTACCGCGGACCCGGGTATCATGCTTCCAAACGCAGCCCTTGAAATGATGAAGCTTGTTTTTGACAATAGCAGGACCTCTTTCCGCAATTTGTTGATCCCGAGCGGCCAGGTGATCTATGAAAAATACGGCGCGGAAAAATCATTAGAAGAAACGGAAAAAGTCTGTGAAAAAGGCGGGCATCGAGTTTACTATCTGCCGAAGCAGATCAAGTTTTTCTGCGACGGGGCGGCATTTTCCCAGGATATGCAGCTAAAGGGCGGATATCTCGACGGACACAAAGGGGCTTGGGTCATGACGCCGAAGGAGCTGGAAGACGGTTCCCGATTATACTGGGATGCGGGTTATCAGATCCGGGTCCATGTCAACGGGGATCTTGGCAGCGAAGTGACGATCGGAATTCTTGATAAATTGATGATGGAAAAGTCCCGGTCGGACCATCGCTTTTCTCTGGAACATTTCTGTGTCTCCGAACCTGAGCAGGCATCACAGATCAGCAGGCTTGGAGGGCTTGTGAGCGCGAATCCTTATTTTGTGCACGTGCTTGCGGACAAATATTCCGAGGTTGGACTCGGTCCCGAGCGGGCACAATATATGGTCCGTTGTAATTCACTGGTAAAAAATAATATTCCTTTGTCCCTTCATTCCGATACGCCCATGGCTCCGGCCAGCCCCCTTACTCTGGCTTGGTGTGCAGTAAACCGCCTGACCACTTCCGGCCGCGTTGCTGGACCAGAAGAAAGGATCAGCGTGAAAGATGCGCTCAAGGCCATTACTATCAACGCTGCCTTTGTCTTACAGAAAGAGAAAGAGGTCGGCAGCATTGCGACTGGGAAACTCGCCGATTTTACCGTCCTCGAACAAGATCCTCTGTCCGTAGCGCCCGAACAATTAAAAGATATACGGATCTGGGGAACTGTTTTTGAAGGTAAGATCTTCCAGAATAAATCAAAAAGCATGACTTCAATATATTTGCAAAAAAACACCGCTGATCTGGAAGATAAAATATTTGATCTTAATACCGGCAAAGAAGGGAATGCTGATTGTGCCTGCACAACCAATCAGCTCTTTCAACAGGTCGCGAGGCAGCAAGAAGGGGTGTTATAACAGGAGGAAGAATGATGATGCGGTTTGACAAAAAGATCCGGACCAAGCTAGCTGCAGCTTTCGTTTGCTTATCGCTTTTAGCTGGAGAAGTATTTGCGGTGAGCGGTGTTAAAATGCTTACGAACGGTTCTATTTATATAGATGCCGACCGTAAAGTCGATAGTCTTTTGGTGAGAGACGGGATCGTTGAAGGATGGAATGTTGATCCTGCAAAGTATAAAAATGCGGAAGTTGTCGACCTAAAAGGCGCAGCTGCATATCCCGGTTTTAACGACAGCCACGTTCACCTGGCTGAGACAGGTTACTTTTTTCACGTAGGGGCTAATCTGATCGGCTGCAATAATGTTGATGATATCGTTAAAGTCCTGGCACAAAAGGTTAAAGACCTTCCTGCAAATGCCACTGTTTTTGGCGGCGGATTCTCTCTGCGTGATTACGACAAGTGGACCTTGGAAGACCTGGCCAAGATCGACAAAATCACGGGCGACAGGCCGACTTTTTTAGCGGATAAATTGGGGCATAACGCAGTAATAAACAGCGCAACGATCAAACTTGCGGGAATGACAGCTGCGACCAATATTCCCCTGGGAGGAAAAATGGGGGTGGAGAACGGCAAGCTGACCGGGATGTTGCGCGAATCTGCTATGATCCTGCCTTGGAACAGCATCGCCGCTCTTTTTAATATAAAAGAGATGAAGGACGGAGCTAAGCTTTTGGCACAGCATTGGGCATCAATGGGGTATACGGGTATCGTTGATCTTATGGGGGGGCCGGGTGTCCGCTATATGTATCCGGAAATTTTCTGGGAACTTGAAAAGAGGGAAATCTTCCATTGCGCGTCAATTATTGCTATACAATCTTCAGCCTGAGTGATGTCGATGATGCCGCAAAATACATCGGAAAAGATACAAAACAAACACGCTTTGCAGGATGTAAGATATTTGTCGACGGAGCTTATGCCGGCGGCCAGGCATGGACAACATGGAAGAATCAACAAGGGAATAACGGCCTCCAGGAAATATATACCGATGATATCGGCGGTCCGGATCTAAATTTGAATCGTATCGTGGCAAAAGTTGAAGAATATGGGATGGACATGTACTACCATACTCAGGGAGACAGGGCTATCGGTTCGGTGCTCGATGCGCTCGACAAAGTGCGTGCCGAAAAAGGTGAAATAAAAGGGGTCCATACGCTCATCCACTTGGCTTTCCCGACGGACGAACAAATTGAAAGGATAAAAGGCTTTAACGGGCATGTTGTGGCAACAACTCAGCCGGGTTTCTGGCCTGTAGAAGACGATACGGCGTATTATTACGGCGATCATGCCGCACAGGCATATCCCGTTAAAAAACTTATTGACAGCGGTATTTCCGTCGGGATCAGCACCGATTTCAGCGTTTCCCCTCCGCAGTACACGCCGCCGACGGTCATTATGGGAGTTGCCGCTGCTGGGGGAGGAAATCCTGCCGCCCATCCGCCGGTCAGCGTAAAAGAGATCGTCCGCGGGTTTACTGAGGGCAGCGCCAGGACGACGGGCAAAAAAGATGTTGGAAAACTTGATGTCGGTTACAACGCGGATATCGTCGTGTACGATACTGATCTTTATGCTGTTACGCCGGAAGGATTTACAAAGGACAATCCAAAGGTTTTGGCGACTTATGTCGGCGGGAAAAAGGTATATGAAGCGGGGAAATGAATCGTGATACCATGTTCTCGAAATTAAAGAAAAAAGGAGGAGCAGAAATGAAAGAATGCGGCGGTATCTACGGATTGGCGTTAATCGGGGCTCTGGTTTATTATATTCAGCATGCGACTTCGTTTTTGAACGGGTGTTTAGGTGTTCTAAAGGCCATTGTCTGGCCGGCGATGCTGATGTATAAAGTGCTGTCGATGTTGAATATGTGACTGGAACGTTCCTTTACTTTAGCAGCAAATTTTTGTAAAAAAGATGTTCAGTGCAAATACTTGAATCAGCCTTAAAAATACTCAGCGACTGGGCATGGGGGCCTCCCATGCTCATCCTTTTGATCGGGACCCACCTTTTCCTCACATACAGGCTCCGTTTTGTACAGAGATATCTGGGAAAAGCTATCAGGATATCTTTTTCAAAAGGCGAAGGTGAAGGGGATATTTCCCATTTTGGAGCACTGACGACAGCTCTTGCCGCGACCATAGGTACCGGAAATATTGTGGGGGTCGCAACCGCGGTGGTTTTAGGAGGACCGGGAGCTGTGCTTTGGATGTGGCTCACGGGCGTATTTGGGATCGCCACAAAATATTCCGAAGCTCTGCTTTCGATAAAATACCGCGTGACGAACAAAAACGGTCAGATGTCGGGCGGGCCGATGTATGTCCTTGAAAAGGGTATGAACTCAAAACCTTTGGGAGTCCTTTTCGCAATATTCACGGCTATCGCTGCTTTTGGTATAGGCAATACCGTGCAGGCAAACTCTATCTCAACTCTGGTATTTGACACTTTCAGGATCTCTCCCTGGATAACAGGCTCGGTTATGACTATTCTTACCGCTGTAGTTATACTCGGAGGGATCAAATCTATCGCAAAGTTCTGCAACTATCTTGTGCCGTTCATGGCGTTCTTTTATATCCTAGGTTGTATGACATTGATATTGCTGAAGTTTGATACGGTACCTCAGACGATCGTTCTTATATGTACAAGTGCTTTTACGGGGCAGGCAGCTGCCGGAGGTTTTGTCGGCGCAGGGATAAGTCAGGCGATAAGATATGGAGTGGCAAGAGGTCTTTTTTCAAATGAGTCAGGAATGGGCAGCGCTCCAATAATTGCCGCCGCTGCCAAAACAAAGCATCCGGTCCAACAAGCGTTAGTTTCGTCAACCGGAACCTTTTGGGACACAGTCGTTGTTTGTGCGCTTACTGGTATCGTGGTGGTCAACTCCGGAGCTTGGATGGACGGCCTTAATGGCGCGATGCTGACAAAAGCCGCTTTTTCCGCGCTGCCAGTAATAGGGCCGGCTGTACTTATCGGCGGACTTCTGACTTTTGTCTTTTCAACTATCTTAGGCTGGTCTTATTACGGCGAAAAGGCTGTTGAATATCTTTTGGGCCTTAAGTCAGTCAAGTACTACAGATTACTTTGGGTCGTTGCCGTCATGGTCGGATCGGTCTCCACGCTTCCCATGGTCTGGAACTTTGCTGACGTGGCTAATGCGCTTATGGCTGTGCCAAATCTCCTGTCACTGATAGCGCTCAACGGAGTGATCGTGGCAGAGACAAAAAAACACCTGTGGGATGTAAAGGAATAGCTGCTGGAATATTGAGCAGACAGTTTATCGCAAACGAAATATGTCTATTTTGAGCGACTTTAACAAGAAAAATATCAGGACCATGCCAACCGCCACGGACTCAAACGTAATTATCCATTTGAAAATTTCCTCATCTATTAGCAACTTTTGTGTTTGAAAGTCATAAAAGAAGAACGAAGTAATAAAAGGGATCAGCCAAGCCAGCGAACCGTAAAATAACGCTTTTAAATATTTCATTTGACTACCATTTTATGTCGATTCCAAATTCTATCATAAAAGAAATATACCTGAAAGTAGCTGCCAAAAACGGCAATAGAACCTGTTATTATGCTTATATGGACATAAGATCCGCAAGATTTATAAAAGGGGTGGTTGGGCCTGACGCCGTTTTGGAAGACGGGATGCCTCAGGTAGCTTTTGTCGGCCGCTCAAATGTAGGCAAATCGAGCGTCATCAATTCTTTGACGGGTCAGAAAACTCTCGCAAAGACGAGTTCATCTCCGGGCCGTACTACAGAAATCAATATTTTTTTTATAAATGAAAGGTTTTATTTGATCGATCTCCCGGGATACGGCTATGCCAAAGCGTCGCACGAGGCAAGGCTGGACCTTCGGGAGCTTATCAACTGGTACCTGTTTATGTCCCATTATGAGCAGAAAAAAATTGTGCTTATCATTGACGCAAAAGTTGGTTTGACCGATTCAGATCTTGAAATATTACAGGTGTTGGAAGACAGGAAAAAAGATATTGTTATTGTCGCAAACAAAATAGACAAAATAAGGCCGTCAAAGGTTATCATGCAACTTAAAGCGATTGGGGATCTTGCCTCGGGCCACCGGATAATCCCGTATTCGTCAAAAAAGAGGGTCGGCTTCAAAGAATTAAGCAGAGAAGTCTTTAATTAACAATGCTTCAAATAAATGATCTGTCACTATCGTTTGACGGGCAGCTATTGCTAAAGGATATCAGCTTTAATATCCACAGCGGAGAGCGCATCGGACTGGTGGGACGCAACGGATCCGGAAAAACAACGATCTTTAAGCTGATCACCGGAGAGATACATCCCGATGAGGGGCGCATTATCCTGCCAAAGAATTACAGCGTCGGATATCTTAAACAGCACCTGCAATTTAACGAAGCAACGGTGCTTGACGAAGCCTGTCAGGGGCTCCGGCCCGACGAAAGGGACCAAGTGTGGAAAGCAGAAAAAATACTTACGGGCCTCGGCTTTTCAGAAGATGACATGTATTCGTCTCCGGCACAATTTTCCGGAGGATTTCAGGTGCGCCTCAACCTGGCAAAGGTGCTTCTCGCGGAGCCTCACCTTCTGCTTTTGGACGAACCCACGAACTATTTGGATATAGTTTCTATCAGATGGCTTACCCGCTTTTTACAGCGCTGGCGCAATGAGCTTATGATAATCACGCATGACCGTGATTTTATGAACAGCGTTACAACGCATACTCTCGGTATCCACCGCCAAAAGATCAAAAAGATCGAGGGGAGCACCGAAAAGCTTTTTGAACAGATCGCCGTGGAAGAAGAGGTGTATGAAAACACCCGCCGCAAAGAGAACAAAAAACGCGACGAGGCGATGGAATTTATCAACCGTTTCCGTGCTCTGGCTGCCAGGGCCTCGCTTGTCCAGTCGCGCATCAAAGCACTGGAGCGGATGGGCACAAAAGAAGAACTTGCCAATATCACGGAACTGGGTTTTAGATTTAATTCTGTAGAGTTCAATTCGCAGTATCTTATGAATATTGAAAACCTGTCTTTCGGTTACAGTCCTGATCGTATATTGATTAAAGGCCTTTCGCTTGCGATAGGAAAAGAAGACCGCATCTGCGTCGTAGGCAAGAACGGCAAAGGCAAATCGACATTGCTCCGCCTGCTCGTAGGAGAGCTAAAACCTTGCGAGGGCAAAATTACCAGGCACCCGAACTGTCAGATCGGGTATTTTGGACAGACAAATATCGAGCGGCTGAGTCCCGGCCTGACAATAGAAGAGGAGCTCCAAAGGACAAGGCCGGACCTGAACTATACTGAGATCCGCAAAACCTGCGGAGCGATGATGTTTACAGGCGACCTGGCGCTCAAAGAGATCTCAATACTCTCGGGCGGAGAAAAAAGCAGGGTATCGCTGGGAAAGATACTACTTTCCCCGTCGAATATGCTGCTTTTGGACGAGCCGACGAACCATCTGGACGTGGAATCCTGCGATTCGATGATAGCAGCGCTCGATGAATTTCCGGGAGCGGTGGTTATTGTTACCCACAGCGAGATGTTTTTGCATCACCTGGCGAACAGGCTCATAGTATTTAATGAAGACAAGGTCTTTGTTTTTGAGGGCACATATCAGGACTTTTTGGACCGCGTCGGCTGGGAAGATGAGCCAAAAAAACAAAGTAAAGAAAAGAAAGCCGATAAGGAAAAGCGCAAGCAACAGGCATTGGAAGCGGCGTACAATAAAAAGCAAAAGGATCTTCATGCCAAGATCGCAAAAATTGAAAAACATATAGATGACGAGGAAAAAGCGCTTGAAGCCGCCAATCTAAAGATTGCCGATCTGGCCGGAAAATCCGGCGGAGAAGAGATACAAAAGCTCCAGATCAAGGTTCACAAGCATCAACAGGCTCTGGACAGCGGATATAGCGAGCTTGAAAAGCTTATCGCACAAGTCGATGCTCTTTCTACCCCCGTGTTATAATGATACGACCTTGACAAAAGCTAAGACAAAAAAGAAAAAAGGCCTTCTTGTCGTCATTTCCGGGCCCTCCGGAGTGGGCAAAAGCACCGTGGTGGCCCAGCTGCTTAAGAACAACCCTTCGTTTATACTTTCGGTTTCGGCAACCACCAGAAAACCCCGACCGAGTGAAAAGAACGGTAAGGATTACTTTTTTATTAAAGAAGAGGAATTCTACTCAAAAATCAAAAACTCCGAGTTCCTTGAGTGGGCCAATGTTCACGGATGTTATTACGGAACACCTCTAAAATTCGCCAAAGACAGGCTGGTAAAAGGAGAGACCGTTATACTTGAGGTAGATGTTCAGGGAGCAGCAAGCATAAAAGAAGCCATATCAAAAAACGCTATCGATTCCTCGAACGCGGTATTTGTTTTTCTGATACCTCCCTCCGTGGATATACTGGCCTTTAGGCTAAAAAGGCGCAAAACCGAAAAAAAAGACGAAATGAACGCCAGATTGAGGAACGCAATAGACGAGCTGCAGGTCATGGAAAAATATGACTATATCGTCGTGAACGATAAAGTCGCCTCCGCCGCGGACAAGATCGGTGCTATAATAAAGGTGGAAAAAGAAAGGACCTTTTTAAATTGACAACCCCGACAATTGACGCTCTTCTTGGTAAGATAAGCAACAGGTTCCTGTTGGCAAATGTTATTGCCGACAGGGCAAAAGCGCTTACAGAAGGATCTCTGCCTTATATTGAGGATTCCGATCCTACTAATACAATTGAAACGGCCATGAACGAGATGAAGCAGGGCAAAATATGGTACAAAATACTCGAAGCTCCTTCGAAAAGGTCTGAAAAAGCCTCCGAGATAAAGGATTTTTGGACCCCGAGGGACCTGAGCCTGGAAAAAGAAGATAAGAAAAAATCCAAAAAGACCAAAACTTCAAGTAAAAAAAAGTAACGGTGCCTCATGGACAGCAGGCCGACCCTCCGCGGTAAAAAGATCATTTTAGGCGTGACCGGATGCATTGCCGCTTACAAAAGCGCCGAAATACTAAGAGCTCTAAAGAAAAAAGGCGCCGATGTGTGGGTAGTCATGACGGATTCCGCGCAAGAATTCATTACACCTCTTACTTTTAGGACACTGTCGGGAAATCCTTGCATAACAAATATGTTCGACAAGGCCGTTGAATCCATGCCACTGCCTCATATTTCCCTGTCCGAAGGAACCGATCTCGTTCTCGTCGCCCCATCTACCGCAAATATGATCGCAAAAGCCGCCAATGGAATAGCCGACGATATTCTTTCCACTATACTTATGTCCTGCGACGCCAAAAAGGTCTTTGCTCCCGCCATGAACACCAAGATGTGGGAAAGTCGAGTCTTAAGGGACAATCTAAAACGGGTGTCGTCTTTGGGCATATCGATCGTCGGGCCCTTTTACGGGGAGCTTGCCTGCGGAAGCACAGGCCAAGGCAAAATGGCCGGTATAGATGAAATAATCGCGAAAGTTGATGAGCTTATAGGCATCCCGCAGGACCTTGCCGGAAAAAAGATACTGGTAACGGCGGGCGGCACGAGAGAACCTATAGATCCGGTCCGCTTTATCGGCAATAGGTCTTCCGGAAGGATGGGGTATGAGACGGCGCGCGCCGCGTTTGAGCGAGGCGCGCAGGTCACGCTTATTTCATCTGCCTGTGCACTTCAAGTCCCGGAAGGTGTCAATGCCGAATTTGTAGAGACTTCCGCGCAGATGGATAAAGCGGTGCAAAAAAACTTCCCTCTGCACGATGCTCTTATAATGGCTGCCGCTGTTTCCGATTTTCGTGCGGCAAAACAAGAGCGATCCAAGATAAAAAAAAGCGACAAGGGGATCGAGCTTAAGATGGAAAATACCGAGGATATTCTTTCTTCTTTGAAAGAAAGGCCCAAAAGTAAAAAAATAGCCGGTTTTTGCGTTGAAAGTAAGGACCTGATCAAAAACGCGCGCAACAAACTTACCGACAAAAAACTTGACCTGATAGCTGCCAACGATACAGGGGCTTTTGACAGCGCGGATTCAGAAGTGGTCCTTTTGCTCAAGGGAGGAAAGACGGAAAAACTCCCAAGACAAAATAAATTTAAGACCGCAAACAGGATCCTGGACCTGCTTTTCGATGCTGTCTGATATGGCATTTCCCATGTACGCTCAAGTCATACTTTCTACCGTTTCCTCATTTTTTGATAAGCCGTTCACTTATAGCGTGCCGGAGGAACTTGCGGCTTATGCCAAGATCGGCATGCAGGTAAAAGTGCCGTTCGGTAAAAGGGCCGCTATCGGGTATATAATCTCCGTTTCCGATAAACCCGAGGAGGGGATCTCGGGCATAAAGGACATTATAGAGATCAGGGGAGAAATCCCGTTCTTTTCCGGTCAAAACGTAAAGACCGCGCTTTGGCTGTCAAAATATTATGTTTCATATGTCGGTTCGGCTTTGAAAGCCGTTCTTCCACCCGGTGTTTCCGGTTTTGAGAGGCCAGGGGGCAAAAAAAGGATAGTGCTGCAGGAAAGCGGGCAAAATTTAAAAGCTCCTCAGTTATCCGCGGAACCCATAGGAGTAGTTGCCGAGCTGTTGTCGCTTACTAAAGCCGGCACTTTTACCGGCGCTCTGGTCTATAAAAAAGACTCCGTCCCTTCGGAACAGACATATCTTATGCTTGCGCGTCAACTGCTTTCTTTGGGAAAAGGATTGATACTTCTATATCCGGATGCCGAATATCTAAACCCGGCTTCAAAACTCTTTACAGCTGAGTTCGGAACAGCGGCCGCCGTTTTACACAGCTCTCTTTCCGAAAAAGAAAGACTCGCGGAGTGGTTGAGAATTTATTCCGGTGAAGCAAGGATCGTTCTCGGGACGCGGGCTGCGGTTTTTGCTCCGGTCAAAGACCTAGGGATGATCATTATAGACCGCGAAGAAGGCTACGCATATAAGCAGGAGACCAGTCCGAAATATAATGCCGGCGAGGCTGCTCTTTTTATCGGGCGGCAAACAAATGTCCCTGTAGTATTTTTTTCGTCCTGTCCTACACTGGAGACCTTTTACAGAGCAAAGTCAGGGAAGTTCAGAATGATAAGCATTCATAAGGATATCTCAGACCAAAAAACTTTGCTGGAAATTGTCGATATGAACAAAGAAAAAAAGTCCTCCGGCGGCATCTTCAGCCAAAAGCTGTTAAACAACCTTGAGGATGTTTTGAGCAGAAAAGGCAAGGTCCTTCTGCTGGCCGGCCGAAAAGGACACTCCACTTTTCTTTATTGCGCGGATTGCGGTACCAGTGTGAACTGTCCGAACTGTTCCGTACCTCTGGTATATTCGATGGAAGAAAAAAAAGTCCTCTGCGGACGGTGCGGATTTAGCGTTGGGACTTCGATCGTATGTTCAAACTGTCTCGGACACAGGATAAAATATGCCGGTTCCGGCACCCAGAAAGTAGAAACGGAATTGAAAAGGTTATTTCCTTTTGCAAAAACCCTGAGGCTCGACAGGGACAGTGTTTCGAAGGGACAAATAGGTGACGCTGTAGTTGATGTTTTTTCTAAAGGGCAAGCAAATGTGATCATTGGGACCAGGTTGGCGGCAAAGACAGTAGATTTTGTTGATTTTGATCTGATAGGTGTCATTTCGGCGGATGCATCGCTAAATAGCACAAATTTCAGGTCAACTGAAGAAACGTTCAGGATGTTGTCGGAGCTGGCCCAACCCGTACCTGCAGGCAAAGCGCCTAAAAAAGTAGTGATACAAACCTACAAGCCGGATCATTACACTCTGCATTTTGCGCAGACACTTGACTTCGAAGGCTTTTATCAAAAAGAAATAGAACAACGGAAGGCGTCGGGAGATCCGCCTTTCGGAAGCCTGATAAATATCACGGTCTCCGGCCGTGATAACGCTGCCGCAGAAGGAGCCGCAGATAAAATAGCGCAGCGCCTGCAGGATTTTTCCGGCACAAAGATCCTGGGGCCCTCGCAAAGCACTGTAGCAAAAGTGCGCGGGATGAGCCGGTGGCAGATATTGATAAAAGGCACGGAGTTAGATATTATAAAAGAAGAATTAGGCAGAATGATGCGTGGTAAGAATGACCGAAAAATAAATATCTCTGTCGATGTCGATCCGACGGACCTTGGATAGAAAGAATATTAAATGTCCAAATTAAAAATATGTGTTCAGGGAAATCCAATACTCAAGAAAAAAGCAAAGTCAATAAAGAAAATCACTCCCGCACATATAAAACTTATGGAAAATATGTTCGAAACGATGATAGCCGCTCCCGGGATCGGGTTGGCTGCCCCGCAAGTAGGCGTCTCCGAGAGACTGATAGTGGTCAAGGTGGAAGACGCGGTTTATTGTCTTGCAAACCCTAAGATCGTAAAAAGAACCGGTAAAGCTGTCTGTTATGAAGGCTGTTTGAGCGTTCCGGGACTGGAAGCTCCTGTTGAACGCTACAGGGAAGTCCGCGTTCAGGCAATAGATAAGAGCGGCAAGCCTGTAACGATAAATGCAGACGGGATCCTTGCTGTTGTGTTCCAGCACGAGATAGATCATTTGGACGGTATTTTGTTCATTGAAAGGGTAAAAGATCCTTCGGAAATAAGAATAAAGGCCAAAGAAGACGACAATATATGAAGATCATTTTTATGGGAACACCGGAAGGCGCTGCTTTTTTATTGGACAAGCTGGCGGGATCAGAAAATACTGTAGTTGCTGCGGTCACCCGCCCCGACAAGCCGAAAGGAAGAGGCCTCAAGGTCCGGATGAGCCCCGTGGCCGAAAAAGCCGAGCAAAAAAATATTCCCGTCCTGAAACCGGCAAATGTTTCGGACAGCGGATTTTTGAATAAAATAAAAGCACTCTCTCCTGATATTATCATAGTCGCCGCTTTCGGCAGGATACTTCCAAAGACTTTACTTGATATTCCAAAATACGGCTGTATCAACGTGCATCTTTCTCTGTTGCCGTATTACAGGGGAGCCAGTCCGGTGCAGTCCGCTCTGCTGAACGGCGACAAAGAGACCGGAATTACCGTAATACAAATGAACGAGCGCCTTGACGAAGGGGATATCCTTGTACAGGAGACAATACGCGTAAAGGAAAATGAAAACGCAGGCGAATTGACCGAAAGGCTTTTTAAAACAGGCACAGAGCTATTGCTAAAAATACTTCCGGAAATAGAGGCAGGCCGTATCAAGCCCGTATCACAGGATGGTTCAAAAGCCGTATATTGCAAGACAGTGAAAAAAGCTGACGGGCTTATTGATTTTAATTCAGAAGCCGCAGAAATATTGAACAAAGTCAGAGCTTTTACGCCATGGCCCGGAGCTTATTTGAACTGTAAAGGCAAGACAGTAAAAATAACAGCCGTCGAAAGTCCCTCAGAAGAATGCGGGCCGGCCGTACCCGGTACCGTGCTGAAAATACTAAAGGGCAGGGGCCTTTTGGTCGCCGCGCACAACGGTTGTATTCTGATAAAAGAGGTACAGCCGGAGAATTCAAAGAAAATGTCAGCTGATGCCTTTGTTAACGGATACAGGATAAAGACCGGCGAGAATATCTCTTAAGAGGAGAATATTTATGAATAAAAAAATCTTTTTCTTGGCAGCTGTTGCGGCATGCGCGATATTTCTTTCAAGATTTTATTTTGTCAGCCCGACCGAAAGCCCTGAAAAGGCCGCCGAAAGGTTTACGGAAAACCTTTTCAAAGTAGCCCCGCCCAAGCTCGATAAGACGGCAATAAAGAACACTATCGACCAGTTAAGCGATAATGCAAAAAATCAGATAAAAAGCCTGGGAGATATCGCCCATTTTTCCGGAGTCCAAAAACTTCCGGACCGCGGCTTTAAAACAATTAATGTCGACAAGAAAGAGAACAAAGCTCTGGTCAAGATGAGATGGGACTACTCTGGTGGCGCGGTCATGAAGAAATTCTTTATGGTATTTGAGAACGGAAGCTGGAAAATAGATCTGATCAAAAATTCGAAGATTTGATCGCCAACTTGTTTTTAATAACTAATGCGTTGCTTACCGGCCGCTGGCCTCCGAAGATCGTTTTTCCTCTTGCGGCCATTCCCGAAGACCCTCCTCCGTCCAGATTCATGGCGTCATAAGCGCCCAGCTCGATCATCAGTCTTGCCAGCTCGTTGAGAGTGGCTCTTTCCGCGGTCAAAAGTATAAGCTCTCCTTTTTTGTTTATGCCGGCGGCTGTGCGGTTTGCGCGGCTGCGTGCCACATCATTCCTAAAGTTCTCTTCTTTTGATGTCACGCAAGGCTTTCCTTTGTAAACCAGACGCGGGCCGCCAGCTATGATATGTTCCATGTCTTTTAGCGCGGGCCTTGTCATAAAGAACCATTCTACGGTGTCTCCGGGCTTTAGTCGGTCTTTTAAAGCTTCTCCGGCAACTCCGATGGCTGATACCACAAAACCGTTCTTTGGAATAGCTGTTTCTCCGTACGAGACGCTTTCCACTGTTCCGCCCGCTATCACTATGTTCGTAGAAGAACCTGAATACCCTGTTTTTTGGTAGTCCGGCGTATAAACATTAATGCCGCCGTTAAACGGTTGGTTTACCCCTGAAATAGAAAGTTTTTTTCCGTCTTTCAGCCGTAGATAACCTATCATCCGGACACTGTCTATCGCGGCACGGCCGTTTTCATACAATATGAGCGAAGTCCTGTTAAAAAGCGGCGAAGAAATGATCTGTTTGTTTATTATCAGCGTTCCTACGGGAGTTCCGTCGGCAAAAAAGAAACTTCCGTTGACAGCCGCAAGCCCCCCGTACATTTTTAAGAAGCCCGCCACCGTCTTCTTTGCGAAATGCGAATATTTTAATTCCTGTTCCGGCGCGAACCCGAAAAAGCTAAGGACAGAGCCAAGCGAATCGCCGCTGTTTATTGGTTTGAGCGCTGATACGGCCATTACCGGCATTACTTCAAGTTTTTTTAGGTCGACAAGAAATGCTTTGCCCTTTATTATGTTGTCGTGCACTATTTCTTCTATTTCATAAATTGAGAGGCCGTCTGCTAAGTTGTTCTTTGGCTGTAAATGGCTATTTTGCGGGACAATATCCATAGAAACAACGACCGGAGGAGGCGGAGGAATGATCTGCGATTCTAAGGTTCCCGGTCTAAGCAGGTCGATTACGATCCTTGGCGGCTCTTTAAGAATAAACGTTTTGCTTTCCATCGAGGAGTTAATAGCAGCTTCTATATTTACCGAACCTTTTTTATCGCATATCTCAAAGTTTTCGACCATTGCATCCATTATCCGGTAACCGGAAATATTTTCGCCGAGTTTTGCTCCGCGGATCAAAAGAGAAAACTTGCCGTTCTCAAACGATGTTTCGTAAGGAGACTCTTCGGAAAGTTCCAGGACTATCCGTATTTTTTCGGGAGACACACTGTGCCGCACCGAGATTATATCGGCGGCAAAGGCAAATTGCGTTGACAATATCAGTAAAAATCCTAGGAGCACCCCTTTTTTCATATAACTTATGATAACAAAAACATTTTCAAAAATCCCTGAAATTTCAGGAAAATATCGTCGATAAAGATTTGTGATGTTTGTAAATATGCAGCATAAAAGGGAGGATTGTATATGCCTGTAACGATGAGAAGCACGGGATCAAGAGAATCTTTGATGTTCAGAAGTAAATTGAGTGCAGATGTTAAGCGAAACGTCCTTGGGCCGTTGGCGCAGCGGCTTGGCGGCGCACCTCTCAGAACGGAGCATATTGATGCTATTATCAATTCGCCTTCGTTGGGCGATCCACACGCCTGTGCAGCGATCCGGACAGCCTGCAATTTAGTGGATATCACCCGGCGTGCTGATAAAGGACCTCTTTCCGACCTGGCCAGTTTGTCTGTCTATGACGTGATGGCTTCAGGACTGATGGTGAGAGATAAAGGCATTTCTATACGCGGAAAAAGATTCGGCGGTGCAATGATGGCAGCATTGGAACAGATCGAAAAAATTAAAGGTTCGGGGGTCATTTCCGCTGATCTCGGTGACTTTATATTAGAAGCCAATGCCACAAGCATGGAATTCGTATCGCCGACAATGGTCGGTCTTTGTGACATCGCGAAAATAGCAAGGGCAAATGTTTTTGCGGTGCCAGCGTGCAATGTTAACAATATGGAAATGGCCGAGGCAATGGTCGCAGCCGCCGCATTCTGCAGGGCTCCGATAATCCTTGAATGGTCTCCCGGCGCCTTTAAATATCACGGCGGAGCGGCCGGTGCCAGTTTGATCACAAGGATGGAAGCGAACAAGGCTCTTGCGATGGGATTACCGGTACCGGTTTGCTGCCATCTGGATCACGGGACAAAAGCCGCTGTCATCGAGGCTATCAAGGCCAAATTTAGCTCAGTCATGTTCGATCCGACGGAAGCCGGCAAAATTAAAAATATTTCTTTCGAGGACAATGTAAGATTAACTGCCGAGCTGGCAAAAATGGCTCATGACGCCGAGATATCTATAGAAGGAGAGGTCGGCGGGCCTGCCGGATCGTTTGAGGATGTGTCCACGCTGCCTCCGGGTGAAAGAAAAAAATGGCTTTCCGATCCGAAAATGGTCGTTGATTATTGCTTAAGGACCGGAGTGGATATCGTTGCCGTATCCGTCGGAACTTCACACGGCGCACAAAAATTCAAGGGCAAACCATTTATCGATTTGGACCTTTTAAGGGAAATAAGAGCCGCGCTTGATGCTGCAGGATTGCAGCATGTAGGCATTGTGTTCCACGGCGGCTCGGACAATTCGCCGTTCGAAGAAGATATTTCACGGCTTATCGGCAGACCTTATGATAAAAAACCGTCGGGCACTCCGATATCCCTTCAACAGGCTGCCATAAAAGAGGGTGTTGTCAAAATAAATCTTGATACAATATTCAGGCACGCACAGGACTATGCAGCGCTTCTTATGAGAGAACCCATGTATTCTTTTATATTGGCAAAAGGAAAGGGTGACTTCAGAGAATTTGTCGGCGTTCCCTGGAGAATAGCTTTGATGAACGAAACTTCAAGAAAACTTTTTGAACTCGGCGTAGCCGGCAGAGCGGGATTGTTCTTTTCTGAAGAAAGAATGTCCGGTTTTTACGGCAAAGAGAGCAAATCGGGCGGGGATGTGGAATAAATTAAAAAGGGGAGTGACCAACCATGTCAGTGACAATGAAAATGCCTCTTAGAGCTCTAAGGCAAATAAGCAGCCTGTATATTCGAGAGAATGTTGTGCCGACGGTGACTCCTTTTCTTGGTAGAGCTCCAAACCTTGGGGTTGACAGAAAAGGGGTCGCAAGGTTATGCGATAATCTTGCCAGGCTTCGTGTCAAAACTCTATTTGTTGCCGGAACAACCGGTGAGTTTGTTCACATGACGGATACTTTAAGACTGTCTACGATAGATGCCTTTGCCGGTGCATCAAAAGGCAGGTTCAGAATTATTGCCAATGCGACAGGAGATACTCCTGAGGACACCTTCAGAAATCTTTCGTCAATATGGGGAATGACCGGTGTTAATGCTGTAGTTCTGGCGCCGCTCCATTATCTGAAGACAAATAGAGAGATATTTCCTCACATGGAAGAAGTAGGGAAGCTTATGGAAGGTTCGCGGAAGCCGCTGTTCTTGTACAACTACTCAAAACTTCATATAAATCCATCACTCAATATTAGTCCGCAGGTGGTTGGCAGGCTTACAGACGAGGGGATCATTGTCGGAATCAAAGACAGCTCCGGTGATTTAAGGTTGACTGGCAGATACGCTATGCAGGTTGAGACCGGAACAGGGGATGAAGGAAACATTGTTGAGGCGATCAAAAGGGGAGCGTCCTTTGCGGTCGGTTCGATGGGAAATATTTTGCCGTATCCGCAAAACATCTTTTTTGCCAAGGATGTCGAGGAAATGTGGTTGTGGCAAAAAGCGATCAATGACGTGAGAATGCCTCTGACCGCCAATCTGAGATGCCCAGCCGCAGCTATAAAATATTATCTCCATTTGCAGGGGATATGCAGCGATGTTATGGCAGATAAGAATGATGCATTAACCGGTCCGGAAAAAGCAGCGATTGAAGCAGAATATAAAAGGATCGGTCAGAAAACTTAGATCAAGCTTTTGTATCTATACCTTCAACACCGCTCCGGTGCTCGCTGACGTAACAAAGTGAGCATATCACGCCAAATATGCTCTTTTTATTTCGTGAAATTTCCTAATAATATTATCGATAAATACTATGAAGGATAAAAGGAGTAAATAGGAGGTATTAAAATGGGAACAAATCCGGTGGGAGCGAATGATGTTAAGCTTATATATATCCCCACCCCAGTTGACCAATCTATTAATGGTGCAGATGAAAAGGCAGTTACAAGAGAACCGTCGTGGCGCCCTAAAATCAAAGAGATCTCCATAGAAATCACTAATGGTTCCGTAAATTTAAGGGGTTATATCGCTAATTGTTTGCAGAGCGATGAAGGCGTTAAGGAACTTATCGCGAACTATTCAAAAGAAGTGCAATGCGAGCTGTTGAACATGTTCAATGAACTGCGGAATTCTCCTCTGCGAAAAATGGATGCAATTGCGGACGCAAGAATATCCATAATGATAATAAACGCGATAAAAGTCTTTTCGGAAAAGGATGATAAAACCACGGCAAAGAGGATCGCGGAAACGTTGAATGATCAAAGTCTGCCGGCCAGATATGCAGCACTGGAAGCGGTTCCGAAGCTTGGGCTAAAGGAAGCAAAGGGCGAATTAGTGAAAATGTTAAAAGATAGCGGCAATCAGAAGATATCGGAAAAGATCATAGATGTGCTGTCCTTGTTCGGGGAAAGTGCCTCGGACCAGCTGTCTGCAGTGCTTTCCGATGAAAGCGTCGACCTTTTTGTGCGTGAGCGTGCGGCTGAAGCGTTGGGAAACTGTTATGGGAGCGGGGCTTCTGCTCTGGTAAGTGCACTGGGAGATCGTTCCAGGTCAATACAAGCATCTGCCGAGAGAGCTCTTGTGCGGCTTGGAAATTATGCGATTAACGCGATCATGTATGAACTTTCCGTTCTTTCGTCAAGAGATAAAAATCCGGACCTTATGAGCGAGGAATCGCGCAGAGAAGTGTACGATAAAGAACATGAGATAGGAAACGTTCTGGGACAAATGAAAGGAAAAGCTGTTGTCGAAAGATTAAACGAATATCTGGTTCAGGTAGATAGCCCTATAATAAGGAAGCAATTGATCCGCGCGCTCGGAATGATCGGCGACAAAAGCTCTGTAAAGCCTATCATTGCATCAATAAAAGAGGACGGCACCTATAATAAATTTGAAGCGGAACAGGCCCTTGTGAGTCTCCGTGATTCAGCAATGGACGCCCTGTTAAAGGAATCCGGAAGTAAAAATGGCAGCATGAGGGAGATCTCAGCGCGTATCTTAAGCAATTATGGGGATTCTAGGGCGGAAACAACGCTTGTCAAAATGATGAAAGATAAAAACCCGATTATCAGGGAACATGCTGTTTTCGGGCTATCGAGGATAAGCGGGGCAAAATATATTTATTTGTATATTGCTGCTTTATCGGATGAAAATCCTTACGTCAGACAAATCGCTGTAAAGGCTTTATCGAGCGCAAAGACGAAAAGGGTGGTCATGCCCCTGGTCCGTTCTATCAAAGATGCCGATTATCAGGTTAGAGATGCCGCATTCCGGGCTTTGCGCGAAATAAAGGACAGATCGGCTCTTCCTGCGCTTGAAAAGCTTACTGAAGATCGCGATGTAGGGCAACGAGTTAAACAGCTCATTGAAGACATAAAAACGGAAAAATAGTTAAAACTACGGTCTAAATCTTCAGCACCGCTCCGGTGCTTGCGGACGTCACAAAGTGTGCGTAACGCGCCAAAGATCCTGTCAGTTCTTTTTTGCGCGGCTTAAAGTTTTTCATCCTGTCGTCGATCTCTTTTTGGCTGACTTTTAGCTCAAGTTTTCTTTCCGGTATATTTATCTCGATCTCATCGCCGTCTTTTATTATTGCGATCGGGCCGCCTTCGGCAGCTTCCGGAGAAACATGTCCGATAGCGGGGCCGCGCGTCCCTCCCGAAAATCTCCCGTCCGTTATCAACCCGACTGAATCTCCAAGCCCCATTCCGACAATTGCCGCGGTAGGAGAGAGCATCTCTCTCATGCCCGGACCGCCTTTGGGACCTTCGTACCTGATCACGACGATATTTCCGGATTTTATCTTGCCGTCCATTATCGCTTTCATCGCAAGTTCTTCGCCGTCAAAACATCTTGCCGATCCGATTATTACCTTTGCGCTGTCGTTGACCGCTGTTTGCTTTACGACTGAGCCGTGTGGCGCAATATTCCCCTTAAGAACGGCGATCCCGCCTTCTTTGTGATATGCGGTTTCGATGCTTCTTATAACATCGTTATCAAAAACTTCGGCTTCACCGGCAAGCTGTTTTACTGTTTTTCCTGAAACCGTGTTGCCGTCGGATATCATGTCTTTCAAAACTTTAAGTGCCGCCTGAACTCCTCCGGCGTATTCAAAGTCTTCCATAAAATGTTCCCCGCTGGGGCGCAGGTTTGTTATGTGAGGCGTCTTTTTGCTTATCTCTTCTATAGTATCCAGATTAACCTCGACGCCGACTTCGTGCGCTATTGCCGGGATATGCAGCGTCGCGTTCGTTGAACCGCCCAGAGCCATATCTATTCGTATCCCGTTCATTATCGCGTTCTTTGTCATTATCTTGCGGGCAGTGATATTATTTTTAACAAGCTCAACTACCTTTTCGCCGCTTTCGTAAGCTATTATCCTTTTTTTGGAAGAAACGGCCAATGCCGTGCCGCATCCGGGAAGCGACATTCCCATTGCTTCCGTGACACATGCCATAGTGTTGGCAGTATAAAGTCCCGCACAGGCACCGGCTCCGGGACAAGCGCATACTTCGAGCTCCGCAAGTTCTTCTTTTGAGATCTTTCCCGCTTGGCACGCTGCCAGTGCTTCAAAAGCATCCCGGACCAGGTCGGTCCTTTTCCCGCGGTGACGGCCTGCAAGCATGGGTCCTGCCGTGACGATAATGCAGGGGATATCAAGGCGGGCCGCAGCCATCAACATTCCCGGAGTGACCTTGTCGCATGCCGTTAAAAGAACGAGTCCGTCAAGTGCGTGTGCTAATGCGACCGATTCAACACAGTCCGCGATAAGTTCTCTAGAAGGAAGCGAGCGGTGCATCCCCTCGTGTCCCATAGCAATTCCGTCGCATATTGCGGGGACCCCGAATTCAAATGCGATACCGCCTCCGGAATGGATGCCTTTTGCGATTATATTTGCGAGATCTTTCATTCCGATATGTCCCGGGACCAGGTCAGTAAAGCTGTTTGCAATGCCTATGAACGGCTTATCAAGGCTTTTTTGGGACACGCCGGTCGCATGAAGAAGTGTCCTGTGCGGTGCGCGCTCGATCCCTTTTTTGATGCTGTCGCTTTTCATATAGAACTCCTTGGCATTATTATATCATTTAAGGAATAAGTAGTAAGTAATAGGTAGTAAGGATAATTTGCCGATGATAAAGAGAACTTATCCGACCGGGCCTTACTTCTTATTCCTTACTGCTTACTCCATAATTTGTGAAGCAAATTATGCCGTCGGGGAGAATCGAACTCCCATGCTGTTAGGCATACGCTCCTGAAGCGTACGTGTCTACCAATTCCACCACGACGGCAAAACATTGAAACATTTGCCAGGAGGGAGAATCGAACTCCCATGACCGTAAAGATCATCCGCTTTTGAGGCGGACGCGTCTACCAATTCCGCCATCCTGGCATAAAATTTGTCTGCCACCTGCCTGCCGGCAGGCAGGTTCCACCACATCGGCGCATTAAGATTCCTCGAACTGTCCCATCTTCCTGAATTTGTCATACCGGTCCTTTAGTATCTCGGAAGGGGACATTTTTTTGAGCTCTTCCAGGTGTCTTAATAAAGAAGCTTTCATGTTTTCGGCAGTGAACTTGTAATCGTTGTGCGCGCCCCCGGAAGGTTCTTTCACTATTTCGTCTATTATCCCGAGTTTGAGATGGTCTTTGGATGTGAGTTTTAAGTTTTCAGCCGCTTCCGCGGACCTCTTCGCGTCCCTGAACAATATGGAGGCGCATCCTTCGGGGGATATGACGGAATATATGGAATATTCGAGCATAAGCACGCGGTTGCCTACAGCTATGCCCAAAGCACCTCCGCTTCCTCCTTCGCCGGTGATCATTACGATTATCGGGACGGAGATCTGCATCATATCCCTCAGATTTCTTGCTATGGCCTCGGCCTGTCCGCGCTCTTCGGCGCCAAGGCCCGGATATGCGCCCATTGTATCTACAAAAGTTATTATCGGCCGGTTGAATTTTTCCGCCATTTTCATAAGGCGCAGTGCTTTGCGGTATCCTTCGGGATGGGCGCTGCCAAAATTACGCTCAATATTCTCTTTGGTGTTTTTGCCTTTCTGATGACCTATCAGCATGCAGTGGATATCTTCAAGTTTTGCGAATCCTCCGATCATTGCTTTGTCATCTCCAAAGCACCTGTCCCCGTGCAGTTCCACAAAATCATGGAATATAAGGTTTGTGTAATCCAGCATTGTCGGACGCCTGGGATGGCGTGCGATTGACACGATCTGGTTGGGCGAAAGGCTCGAAAAGATCTCTTTTTTAAGCTTGTTTATACGGTCTTCCATCGCGACAAGCTCACTATTCATATCCAGCTCACCGGTCTTTGCGGTCTTTTTGAGCGCTTCAACCTTTTTGTAAAGCTCGACCACGGGCTTTTCGAACTCAAGCAGGTGTTTGGGGTCCAAAGGTTTTTGCTCCTTCATTTAATATCCAAACCAGTCGAGGCATGTTACAAGCGTGTCTTTGAGCTTGCCCCGCTCTACCACAAAATCTACCATCCCGTGTTCCACCAGATATTCGGCCCTCTGAAAGCCTACGGGAAGTTTTTGACGTATAGTCTGTTCTATTACTCTGGGGCCCGCAAAACCGATTAGCGCACCTGGCTCCGCTATGTTTATATCTCCCAGCATCGCAAAGCTTGCGGATACGCCTCCTGTCGTCGGGTCCGCCAAAAGACTTATGTAGGGAAGCCTGGCTTCCGCGAGCTTTGCAAGCGCTCCGGAAGTTTTTGCCATCTGCATGAGAGACATAATGCTTTCCTGCATCCGGGCACCGCCCGAAGTTGAGCAGATTATCACGGGAACTTTGAGCCCTACGGCCTTTTCGACGGCGCGGGTGATCTTTTCACCAACGACCGAGCCCATACTGCCGCCCATAAAAGAAAAATCCATAGCGCAGATCACCAGATGTTTGCCTTTTATCGCGCCTTCCCCTGTAACAACCGCATCAAAAAGAGAGGTTTTTGCCTCATAATCACGGATCCTTTGTTCATATTTGGCCGTGTCAAAGAAGTTCAGGAAGTCTTTTGAGCGCATTGAAATGTCGTACGGCGAAAAACTGGCTTCGTCCAGAAGCATGGATATGCGTTCTTTGGCGGAAAGCTTAAAATGGTAGGAGCATTTGGGGCAGACCTTGAGGTTTTTTTCGAGGTCCTTGCTGTAAATCGTCTCTTTGCATTTGTAGCATTTTACCCAAAGACTGCCCGGCACATCAAGCTTTTCAGCCTTGTACTCCCCGGATATTTTAGGTTTCTTTTTGGAAAACCACTCTGATAATGCCATATTGCGATACCTTCCAACGTGTGTTATTATAACATAGTAAGAGAGAGCAAAACCTAAGGAGAATCCCGACAATGGCCAATATAAAATCTGCCGTAAAAAGGATCCGGATAGCGAAAAGGAACGAGGATAGGAACAAAGCCTCCAAATCCAACATAAAAACAATCCTCAAAAAAGCGTTGGGGCTCATATCATCTAAAGGCGCGGATGCGGAAAAGCTGGTCCGTCAGGCCATAAAGAACATCGACAAAGCCGTCTCAAAAGGTATTTTACACAAAAATACGGCTTCCAGAAAAAAATCCAGGCTGATGAAAAAGCTGAACAAGTCAAAGGCCTCTTAAATTGCCGGGTTTGCCCGGTCTTTTTATGACTTCTATAACAGTACGGGCTTTCGCAAAAATAAACCTATACCTCAAGATCTTGTCCAAAAGACCTGACGGATTTCACGATATCGAAACTATCATGCAGAACATCTCCCTATTTGACGAGCTTACTATAGAAAACGGCGAAAACGGCATAATCGTCGATTGCGACGATCCCGCTGTCCCTTCGGGGGACGGCAATATCTGCTACAAAGCCGCAAAGCGGCTGATCGGTCTTTCTGGCGCCGGGGGCGTAAAAATAAAGATCAAAAAAAATATTCCCTCGGGAGCGGGGCTTGGCGGAGGCAGCAGCGACGCTGCTGCCGTTATAATGGCCCTGAATAAATTGTGGGGACTTTCTCTCGATTCAAATGCAATGATCAAAATAGCCGGCGAGATCGGTTCCGATGTTCCTTTTTTTATTATAGGCGGCAGGGCTCTTTGCAGAGGAAGGGGAGAGGTCATAGAAAAACTGCCTGACCCGCCAAAGTCATACTATGTCCTTGTTAAGCCTGACGTTTCCGTTGACACAAAATGGGCGTATGGAGAATGGGACAAAAAATTTCAAATTTCAAATTTCAAATTACAAAAAGGTGAAGAAAAGAGATTTAAATGTGTAGGGTCAAATATCGTGGGGTTTGAAAACGATTTTGAAAAGATCATCTTGCCTGAATATCCGGCTATAGATAAAGTCAAAAAAGACCTTGTTGCAGCCGGCTGCGGATCCGTTTTTCTTACAGGCAGCGGCAGTGCCGTGTTTGGGAAGGCAAATAACGAAACCGGCGCAAAAGCTGTTTTTGAAACAATATCAAATAAATATCCGGGATCTTTTTTGACTTCCTCGGTCAACTCTGCGGTCGAGTATATTTAATCCAGCACAAAAATATGTGAAATTCTTGAAATATTGAGTCGATAAGTATTTGATAACAAGCGAAATATAATCATGGATTAGAGAGGAGAAAAATATGGGAGTAATATATTCATTAAAGCCATTTCTTACCAGCTTGGATGCTTTGTCTGTTTCGGCGGGCGGAATCAAAGCGCGGCTTCGTGAAATTCCTGCTCTCAGATTGCGTCCGGGCCAAGAACCGAGATTGATGGGGCTTTTATTCGCAGGAGGCCCAGCTAATGTTGAGGGCGGAGTGGTAGAGCCGATAGTAAAAATTGCGGCAGAGAACGGGGTCGCGGTTTTTGGTTTTGAGGACGGCTTTAAAGGGTTGCTTGACGGAGGCAAAGGGGTCCTTTTGAATCCTTATGCAGTTCATAATTTTTCGAGGCAAGGCGGAGGGATCCTTGGAACGGATCGATTGAATCCCGACGGGCAAAAGAGAGAATGGATAGCCGATAAATTCAGGCAATGGAATATAGAAATATTGCATGGTGGCGGAGGCGATGACACTCAAAGCAGTCTTAAGCGGATGGCCAATTTAGGACTTAAAATGATCGGAGTGGCGAAGACGGTGGATTGGGACCTTCCGTTGACTGAAACTTACGGTTTTATCACGGCATGGGCGACTATCGGTAGGATCCTGGATAGTTACAGCAATGAAACCGTATTGACTAACACAAACGCTTTGGCGCAGATAATGGGCCGAAGATCTGGAGCGTTGACATTGGCTAGTTCTCAGATGTCGGGAGCAACAAGAAGCTACATAGGCGAGGAGTTTACTCAAAAAGGATTGTTTGAACTAGTCGGGGCCGTAGAACTTGGAGACCTCTTTGCGTATAACGTGCTTTGCGATCTTGCGGCGATCAATTTGATCGACGGTCAGACAAGAACACCTGAATGGATCAAAACAAATATTGCATCCGTTGATGCTGCGGCAGTGCATGTTAATTTGGTGGCGCTGCTTAATCAAATGATAGGGATAATGAGCAGCAGAAAGGGAAGAGGATTACACGACAATCTTTTTGCCGTCGCGGAAGGGATTGCCGAGAGGCTGCCGACAGTTGTTACAGAGAAGCAGCCGGGCACTGATCTGCCGATCGAAGCAGTAGTGGAGATATTCGGCAAAAGAATACCCGTGGAGTATGACGAACACCATAATCCTAGACTTGGCCCGATTAAGATCGGTGACGGTTTAAAAGAGCAATTAGTGGCAAAATTTACAACTAATCCGAAAAAACCCGCCAAATGGATTTTTAATCAGAATCTGACTTACGAGGGAAGATGCGTTACAACGCCGGAACAGGCGGATGTAAGAATCGGTCAAACCATGGCGATAAGAGCAATCACGGAAGCTATCCATGGCCGGCACGGATTTCTATCGGGGTACAGGGCTTGCGAATCAGTTATGATTCCGTTCGATGATCTTCCAACGGATCCTGTAACGGGAAAAATTATCCCCCGGGTTGTTGACCTTGGCAGCAGTTTTTATCTCGGCGCAAAACAGCTTGAATGGTTGCTCGCAAATCAGGGCCGAGATTAAGTCCGTAGAAATTTAGTTGCATAATCAGATTAACTGAAATTTCCCCGGATATTTGACGATATATTAATAGATAATCATGCCGGGTCTCGGAAAGGAGATTTAAGTAAATGTCAAGCAAAGAAGAAAGGTGTCCTTCGTGCAATAAGCTTTTGATGAAAGAGGGCGAAATAAAATGCCCCAGATGCAAAGAGGTAGTTGCTGTAGGAACTCCCTGCGAATTCTTTGAAGCTTGTCCTCACAGGCGTGATATGTCAAGATACGGCACGGTTAAAAAACTTCTCAATACTCTTCCCGTGGCAATGAAAGAAAGAATGCGCCTTTCTAACTATCAATAATCCCCGTGATATAATCCAGGCATGCTGCTTGCGATAGACATAGGAAATACCAATATAGTCGCCGCTCTGTGCGACAACGGAAAAATAAAAGATTCCGTACGTTTTGAAACTGCCGACAAAAGGACCTTTGGATTTCTTTCTTCTTTTAAAAATAATTTTGTGGAAGGCGTAATGATATCCAGTGTTGTTCCAAAAATAGATAAAAAGATCGCATCAATGATCTTAAAAATATACGGAGTAAACCCTTTTTTTGTTTCGGCAGGAATATTTGACGGTATCATGGGGATAAGGCTCAAAAACAAAAGAGAAATAGGTTCCGACAGGCTGGTAAACGCATTTGCCGCGTCAAGACTGTACGGCAAACCTTCCATAATCATAGATTTTGGTACGGCGACCACTTTTTGTGCGGTTGATAGGAAGGGCAGGTACCTTGGGGGGGCGATAGCTCCGGGGATCTCTATATCAAGAGACGCTCTTTACGAAAAGACCGCCAAACTTCCTCTTGTTGATCTGAGTTTCCCTTCGGCTGTGATAGGCACCAATACTGTCTCGGCCATGCAGTCAGGGATACTTTATGGTTATGTTGGGATAGTTGAGAGTCTAGTGTCCCGCTTCAAAAAGGTCCTGGGAAAAGACACCCGTGTCATAGCTACGGGAGGCCTGGCGGGGAAGATCTCCTCTAAAACTGATATAATTGAAATTGTTGATCCCGATCTCACATTGAAGGGACTTGGCCTCCTATGGGAAAAGATATGGAAGATAAGCCGATAGAAAACAAGCAGGAGCTCAGCGAATTATTGCAAATTCGAAGAGACAAGCTGGGCTTTTTTAGGTCCAAGGGCATGGAGCCATATGCCTATAATTTCAAGAAAGATGCGGATGCCATTTCTCTTCTCGATAAATATAAAGACATTGAACATAACCAGGAAAGCGAAAAAGAATACCATATTGCCGGCAGGCTTGTGCTCAAAAGAGGGCACGGGAAGGCGGCTTTTGGCCATATACAGGATGTTTCCGGAAAGATACAGATATATGTAAGACAGGATAATATCGGTCCGGAAAAGTTTGAGATATTTGAAAAGGTGGATATCGGGGATTTTATAGGAGTAAAAGGTAAAATATTCAAGACAAAGACGGGGGAAGTTACCCTAAAAGCGGTTGATTTTGTCCTGCTGACCAAATCCCTTCATCCTCTGCCGGAAAAATGGCACGGCCTGCAGGACATTGAGATGAGATACCGCCAGCGTTATGTGGACCTTATCGTCAATCCTGAAGTCAAAAGGGTATTTGAACTGCGCAGCAAGATGATATCTCATATAAGAAAATATCTCGAAGACAAGGGATTCCTTGAAGTGGAAACGCCTATACTACATGTCCTTCAGGGAGGAGCGGCGGCCAGGCCTTTCAAAACGCATCACAATGCTCTTAATATGCCGCTATTTTTAAGGATCGCTCCGGAGCTTTATCTGAAAAGGCTCATCGTAGGCGGTTTTGAAAAAGTGTTCGAGCTGGGCAGGGTGTTCAGGAACGAAGGCCTTTCTTTTAAGCACAATCCCGAATATACCATGATAGAGATATATCAGGCGTACGCGGATTATGAAGATATCATGAAACTGACGGAAGAATTGATATCCGATGCCGTAAAAACGGTTTTCGGGACGCTAAAGATAAAATTCAAGGAACACGAGCTTGATTTTGCGCCTCCGTGGAAAAGAATGACCTTGTCGGACGCCCTGAAGCATTTTGCGGGCATAGACATAAACATACCTTTGGACCAATTGAGAGCTTTGGCAAAAGACAGGGGAGTCGATAATGTTGCGTCTCTGGGAGAGGGCAAGCTGATCAACGAACTTTACGACCGTTTTGTCGAGCCGCATCTTTTGCAGCCGACATTTATCATGGATTATCCGCTCGAGACCTCTCCTCTGGCAAAAAAGAAAAGGAACAATCCCAAGCTTGTCGAAAGGTTCGAGCTTATAATCTCCGGGATGGAACTGGCAAACGCATTTTCGGAATTAAATGACCCGATAGACCAGCGCGGCCGTTTTGAAAAACAGATGGAACTGAAAAAAGCCGGGGACGAAGAAACGGAGTCCCTGGATGAAGATTATGTAAGGGCCCTGGAATACGGCATGCCGCCCACTGCCGGACTGGGGATCGGGATCGACAGGCTTATAATGCTGCTCACGGATTCTCACTCTATTAAAGATGTTTTGTTATTTCCGCATATGAAACCTATAGAACTATGATACTTACAGAACAAAAGAAATACGACGAAATTATAAAGATGCTTGAGGCTGCAAAAAGCGTTTTTATTGTAGGCTGCGGTACATGTGCGACGACGGCGGCCACAGGCGGTGAGGCTCAGGTAAAAGAATTTGCGGATAAACTTAAAAAAGACGGTAAAAAGGTGGTTGGAACGGTGGTTGTTGAGGCTACTTGTGACAGTAGACTCAGCAAAAAGGACTTTTCTGCGCATAAAGATGAAATAGAGAAAGCAGATGCTTTTCTGGTTATGGCCTGCGGTGCCGGAGTTCAGACTATTTCCGGACTTGTAGGGAAAGCAGTATTTCCGGCACTTAACTCCATGTTCGTGGCCAAAATAGAGCGGGTGGGTAAATATTATGAGATGTGCACTACCTGCGGGGATTGCCAGCTGGACAGGACCGGCGGTATTTGCCTTGTGACCAGATGCCCCAAGAATACGCTTAACGGTCCGTGCGGAGGCTCTGTCGACGGAAAATGCGAAGTGAACCAGGACAATGACTGCGCCTGGGCTCTTATAGAAGAAAGACTGAAACAGATCAATAAGATCGACAATATTTCGGAGTTCGAGCCGGTAAAAGACTGGACAACAGCCATACGCCCAAGAAAAATGGAGAAATAGATGTCCTTTGAAAAGGCATTAAAGACCAAGAAATTTACAGTTACGGCGGAAATATTCCCTCCCAAAGGCACAGATACCGCCGCTGCGCTCAAAAAATCCGAAGATCTTAAGGACATAGTCGATGCGATAAATGTAACCGACAACCAGCGCGCGGTAATGCGCATGAATCCCATTGTTCTCTGCCACCAGCTGGTGCACAAAGGCATAGACGCGATATATCAGATGTCCTGCAGGGACCGCAACAGCATGGGGCTTTCCAGCGATATACTTGCCGCTTCCTCGCTTGGTATAAAGAATGTCCTTGCGGTCACGGGAGATTATCCGCTGAGGAACGGAAAAATGCTGGCAAAGCCGGTCTTTGAACTGGATTCCGTACAATTGCTGGACTTAATAGGAAAACTTGAAAAAGGCTCTGATCTTAACGGCGCGAAATTAGAATCCTCTCCAAAATTTTGCCGCGGAGCTGTCGTAAATCCCTGCAGCGAGCAAATAAGTATGCAGATACTCAAACTCAAAAAAAAGGTCGACGCAGGAGCCTCATTTATTCAGACGCAAGTGATCTTTGATATTGATTCGTTTAAGAAATTCAGGGACAAGAGCTCCGCGATAAAAACAAAGTATTTGCTCGGGATATTTCCGTTAAAGTCTCTTTCGGTAGCGCAATTCATGGCCGAAAAAGTTCCGGGCGTAAAAGTTCCTGAAAAAGTCCTTGTAAGGATGCAAAATGCCAAGGACCCGCTTCAAGAGGGGATAACTATAGCGGTTGAAACTATAAAAGAACTACGCTCTTACTGCGACGGAGTCCATTTTATGACAATGAATGATACTGATGTGGTCAAAAAGATCATGGCGCGTATCTAGATACTTCCTGCTCCGACATTTAATCCGGTCGATACAACAAGACCAGGGGTATATTCATCATAAGCTATCCCTTGTTTTATTGTTTTGACTGTTTCTTTTGTGTTGAAGATCAGATTGAGAGGAGTTGTGACTACGCTTGCAGGACCCGCAAATGTACCGAGAACGTTCTGTATATTGGTAGATAATATCTTTTGCCCACGCGTCGGATTCGGGAATGCTTTCCTGTGAACAGCGTCAAATCCGGTAGCCAGCGTCTGTCCGGGTAAAGTGACCGTGTTGGTAGCCCCTTTTACGGCGTATTTTATCCCTCCGAAAAATCCGACACCGTCCCCCGGCCTAAATGCAGCGGCTATTCCTGAAAAGAACATCGGCAACGATCCTTTTGCCTTGGTCTCAAGAGCGGTTACTGCGCCGTTTTTCATCAGCTCTGCCTGCACGGCCCTTTCTTTAGAGACTGTGCCATAAATATCAACAAGAGAAGCAAAGGCGCTGGAATCAGCGATCTGTTCATTATTGCCTATGGTCAACTTCATGGCTTTAAAGATGTTTTCAAGCTGTGTTCCTACTTCAGGCGACTCTGTTATCATCTGCCGGCATTTTTCAAGATTTTCTTTGCCGGACGATGCCAGTTTCATGATTTCTTCAAGCTTTGCCTGCGTTTTTAGACCGGTCTCAAAAGTGTTGCGGTCATATTGATACCCGTTATTTTTAAGCCACTGATCGGTCTCTTTCCTGTGGCCTCTTTCGGTACTCTTTGCCACTGAATCCCTCAAGTCGCCGTCAAATTGAGCGGCAAGATCGTATTGGCCAAGTGATACGAGTTTCTCAATCTTTTCTTTGTACAGGTCCAACGTAAGTTCTCTGGCTTTTCCGAGGTCTTTGTTGTCTCCGGTCCTTGCAGCCAGGAACTCCTTGGATTTCTGCAGGAATTTTTCCGTTTCCGGCGTAGCCTTGCCGTTGTTCAGCAATTTATCCGCTGCTTCAAGATTTTTTAGCTCTCTTGCCATCTCTTTGTATTTGCCGGGACCTCCGTGCATCAGCATCAGGCATTTATAAGGCGCGGTAAATTTGATCGCTTCTATCTCTTTTTTTCTGTCTTCCATCACGCGGTTATCGAACTCTGATGACAGCCTGTCGGCCAGTTTTTCTCTTAATTTCTGAGTCCTGTGGTCCTGGGGTATGACCAGTTTTCCGTCTTGTCCTATCGTTATGCGCTCTTTTCCGATATACAGATTTCCGTCCTTGCCTGTTTCAACTGAGTGAGTACCGGGGAGTCCGGTCTGTTCTTTGTCTACGTATTTGCTCAGCGAACGTTCCAGATCCGGATCAAGTCCTGATTTTTTAACTTCTTCTTGTGACAGTCTTTTTGGTATTGTCATCGCTTTTGAGACTTCTTCTTTTGCTATCGGATGGACAATTTGATTAAGCTCGGCTGCGCCTTCAGGAGCTATATCAATGCGGCCGCCAGGAATAATGTCTGCGAGCCCGCCTTTTGGAGTAATGTCCTGAGCTGCGAGTTTTGCTGTAAAAGAATCTTCAGTCAGCTTGGTAGAAGCTTTTTGGGTTTTGTCTATCAGAAGCTGCTGCAGTGCCTGAGCGCTTTGGATGCCTTTGATCCCGAGCCTGCTTTTTTGTTCCTGTGACAATCCTGCATAAAGAGTCTCGGAGTTGATATGGCCGGATTCATCCGTGCTCTTTTTTACAAGTTCCTTGGTTTGCGGAAGGGGTTGAGCGAATTTCGTCTCCAAACACAATACATTGCTTGCCGTGGTGACAGGGGCACTATAAGCAGGAGCACTTGCAGTATTGGAAGTTTTTGGCGATGAGCCCGAAGCAACCGCACTTGTATTGCCGCCGTCCGCCATTGGGTTCTCCTTATTTTACGTTCTAATCCCTTTTAATATACTTCGATATATAAGGGGGGTATCTTGCACGTAAATTACGGCTAAAATTGGGGTGGGAGCTCTAGGGGGAACGCGTGGGATATGTTCTCTATATAGGATTCAATATCTTTTATTTTATAATGTATCATTTCTTTTAGGCCAAAATGGGCCATATTTGCGGCAGATAGTGCTCCCGCACGCAAACAAACGGTACTGCCCTTTCTGGCATCAGACCCGCTCTCAAAAAAACCGCACCATATCCTTGCGTCCAGCCGGCCCGGTCTTTCTATTGTCAGCATCAAGTTATTTTTGTCGCCGAAACTCCCGCAAAAGTATTTCCGTATTGTATTTTTATCGTCAAAAGAACGCGTTTTTGGCGACAGTATCACCACGCTGTTTTTGGACCTTTTTATGCCGTCGATCAGTTCTGTATCACCGGTAAAATGGCCTCTGCCGGCAAGCACGATTATCCTGCATGGAGCGGATACTGTATTGATAGTCGAAAGCATACTTTTATTGCGCCCTTTTACCGCCTCATCCAGTTCGGCAAATAGCCTGTCAGCATCCTGTTTTGTATTGACAGTGTCAAGAAGGGTTCTGGCTATTTCCAGGCACCTGAGGGTCAGCCTTACATTGTCCCACCCGATCACCATGATATCTGATGTGACGCTACCGGTCTCCATGAACTCTCTTTTTTTGGCAAATTCAAGGAACGGGACTCTTTCCATAAGTACAACATCACCTGTACGTGCTATCAACCGCAGCAGTTCCGAATTAAAAGCCTCGTCCAGATTGGATGTGTGCTGCGGATCTCCCAGACAAATGACTTTGGCACTAGATATGTCGCTGTTGCTTTGCGGATCGATATCAAAATTTTCTTTGACAAAAGCCTCAACGGATAATTGTTTCTCTTCTTTTAACGCGCCAAAAACCGATATTAGTATCCCGGAAGTGACGGGGCTGGCAATGCTTGTGATCATGGCAATAATATCTCGACTCGATTTTGGCGAAATTTCAGTTATATCGGTGAAATGAAGGGAAAAGGATTATTGTCTGCCGCCGACTACTATCTCTTTTATCCTTACAGTGGGCATGGCATCCGTAACAGGAGCATGATCTCCCTTTCCGCAAGTCCCCGTAATAAAGTGAAGGTCTGTTCCGACCATATCTATATTCTTTAATACTTCCGGTCCGTTGCCTATGAGAGTGGCGCCGCGCAGAGGCTCTTTTATTTTTCCGTCTACGATTTGGTAGGATTCCTGTATGTCAAAGACAAAATCTCCGTTAGTCACATTGACTTGCCCGCCGCCCAGTTTTTTTACCAAAATACCTGTCTTTATCGAAGCGATTATTTCTGCAGGATCAGAAGACCCTTTTGCAATATACGTATTGGTCATCCTGGGTTGGGGCTTTTCGGCAAAACTTTCCCTGCGGCCGTTGCCGGAAGGCGTGATCCCCAGCAGTTTTGAATAGTAGATATCGCTCATAAAACCTTTCAAAACCCCGTTCTCGATCAGAATTTTCTTTTTTGAGGGCGTTCCCTCGTCATCGAATTCAAAAGAGCCGTATAAGCCCGGGACCGTTGCATCGTCGATCACTGTTATCAGCTCCGACGCGACCTTATCGCCGATCTTTTTATAGATCGATATCCCTTTTTCAATAAAATCAGCTTCAAGCCCGTGGCCGCAGGCTTCGTGTATCAGGGTGCCGCCGGCCTCGCTCATGATAACTACGGGCATTTTTCCTGACGGGGCATGTCTTGCGGACAACATTTTTACCGCTCTTTCGGCCGCTAGCGCTGACAAAGCTTCCAGATCGGACTTTATCAGTTCTTCAAACCCAAAAGCGCCTCCGGCCGTTTCAAATCCTGTTTGTATGACGCCGTTATCGGCGGCAATGACATTTATTACGAATCTCGCTCTCTTTCTGGTGCCGGCCGATGACAAGCCATCGGAGTTAGATATCTCGATATCTTGGACAACATCGCCGTAGCTCACAGAGACCTGCTTTATCAAGGGACTAATTTTTCTTACAACGGAATCGGCTTTTTCAAGCAGGGCGATCTTTGTGCTCAGAGAATCCTCTTTTTGGCTGCCGCTGCGGCTTTCATATGGCTTGGCAAAGAACCTGTAATCTGTCTGCCGGCCTTTTATTGTCCTTATGCCTGTTCCGCATATAAGCCCGCCTGATAATTTGTCGACATGGCCGTCTTCAAGGAGAATAGAGCTGGAATAGGTCTTCTCGTGAAAAACATCGGCAAAATCCGCGCCGCTTTCTTTTTTTGCCAGTGCTGCATCTTGGCCATTTATCATATTGGTATTATAGCAGGGGGCTTGTTACTTCAAATGCGGCTTTTCTTTTCCTTGAACTTTACAAGTTCGGTCAGCATAAGGTTGGCCGGAGCTGATATCCCGGAGTCTTTTGCCATCTGGCTTATCATACCGTTCAGGTAGTCTATTTCGGTCTTTTTACGTTTTTCCAGGTCTTGCAGCATCGACGGCTTGTGAGATGCGGTGAGCGGGATCAAGTGATTGAACAATATTTTTGAATAGTCCTCTTTGAGCTTGGTCTCAAGAGTGACCCCGCGTTTTTCGGCAATTGCATAGATCTCCGAAAGCACCCGTTTCATGATGTTTTTTGTATATTCGGAGTCGAGAAGCTGACCGTAGTTAACCTGCAAGACAGTGGAAAGAGCGTTTAGAGCGCAGTTGTATAATATTTTGTTCCAAAGGTGCATTTCTATTTGTTCCGTAGTCCTTGTCTTTATTCCTGCCGCGGTAAAAGTGCGGGCAATTTCTTCGACAGCGGGTTGTGCGGTCTTTTGGCTGATCCTGCCTATTACCACATCGTCGGCCGATACGAGTACTTTGACGACACCGGGGGAGGGGATCTCTGCGCCGAAGATGATCATGCCGCCAAGCGCCTGGTCCGCGCCTATGTTTTTTGCAATTATTTCGGTGTTTCCTATGCCGTTCTGCAGCGAAAGGACCAGAGTGTCCATGTTGATTATGTTCCTAAGGTCCGAGGCGGCGGAAAACGTATCATATGCTTTTACGGTAATGAGTATGAGGTCAAAGGAGCCCGCGTGGTCTTCTTTTACGTCGGGGCTGTTCGAATAGCAAAGCAGGTTGGAATTGACCAGATAATCTCCCCAGATGCCTTCAATCTTTAGCCCTCTGGATTTTATGGTTTCCATATGCTGGGGTCGGCCAAGCATGACGACTTCTTCGCCGGCCTTTGCAAGAAACCCGCCGAAAACTGAGCCGATCGCTCCCGCGCCGTAGATCAGGATTTTCATGGGATATATGATAGCAGATAAACGTTGAAATACAAAGACTAAAAACGAACATTTATTAATGGCTCAGTACTCTTTTAAAAGAAAAAAACCGGGCCCGCTAATGCAGACCCGGTTTCCTTATCAATATACTGTTCTACTGTTGGCCGTACTTTTTCGTAACTGTTTCGGCAAAAGCGGTCAAGTAATCAGTTCCTCCCTCAGCGGTGCCATATTGATCAAATCCCAGGTGTCTGTCCAGGGCGTCAAACCGTGAAATAAGATGTAACGGATTTGGGCCTTCAAACGGTTCTGCGACCTCTTTGTAATGTCTCATCAATGACTCAGTTCCGGAAAGCCGCAAGCATGACATATAGAGGAAATTACCGTCTTTATCGTAGAAAGTGACGATAGGTCCTTCTTTTCCTGGTACTCCGGCATGGAACACCTGCATCTCAACACCATCGTTAAAGGTCGTTGTCAGGACTTCGGGATTTACCAATTGGCACTGTTCATTTGCAGGATCAGCAAGAACAAGATAAGCATCGTCTAAGATCTTGGTCCCGGTACCTACGATCTGATCCGCTTTGTAGCCGAATAATGCAGCCAATTGCTCCCTGTTTTCAGGTTCTTCCAGAGCGAACATTTTTGCTGCAATACCGGCTTTTATTGCATCTGCATTTGCCATTACATCTGGTTCCAGGCTTCTGGCTGCCGCCATATTCGGAAGATATGTATCCATTCTTTCGTAATAGAACAGATTACCGAGTTTTTCGGCCATTTCAACATAGAGATCGACCAGATTTCTGTTTTCTACATCACATCTGGCAGAGGCTGCGATCAGCGATAATGTTTGGGCGATCGTGCTTTTATCTTTCTGAATAACGGCTCCTTTAGGATCGGTATCTCCGAGAAGTCCGACGTTTGCCCCGCCGCTTTCCTCATTTTCCGAGAAAATAACTGCGTCAGAACCGTATTCATCCTCGATCCTTTTTGCAAGCATGCCCTGATATTTAAAGCCGACGGATGTGAGGACCAATTTCATGCCGAACATTTTTGCCAAGGCATGAAATATTCTGGATGTAGGCAGCGTTGATAATATGAACATCTTTGAAGTGTCTACTCTTCCGGCCGCTATTTCCTCCCGGATTTTATTCACATCTCTTGTCCCTATGGTCTTTTCAAAATAGTCCAATATTCTGTTGTAGGTGTTTAGCGCAAATATCTGCTGAGGCGTGAACCTGATGATATTTACATCATTACCCTTGTGGACCATTTTTGTTGTATAAAGCCCGAACTTTCTGGCAACGGGAACTGATTCAGCGGGTACTATGACTGCCGGTCCGGTGCGATCAGCGTCCTTGTCGCCTGACACGGACAAAAGTATTCTTGGATCTGAAGCAAGCTCTTCGAGCACACCTGTTTGCTCTAGTGTTGCCGGTTCTGAAGGATCCGGCCGTTCAACTCCACCCATGTGCGGAGCAGGCTTGTTGTTCATTATAATAACGCTGGCTCTCCAGTCGATATCTGGGAGCAGTCTATCCAGATAAAATTCAGCGGCAGGCCCTAATGCGCCCCAGAGGCCGTCGACAAGGAACTTTGATCCTTTACCCATAGATGCCTTGATCATGGCGATTGCGTCGGGAGACAACAATTTAGACAAATAGTCGTCCCAGTAGATCTGTTTGGCGTCAACAACTTGCAAAAGGCGTGAATCTTCGGGCCCGATAACTATCCATCCTCTGCCTCTGCCTCCGTTATACAGATATCTTACGTAGCTGGCGATCTTTTCGGATTCAACATCAGTATCAACTCCGCCATTTTCGTTGCCTGATTTAAAAGCTCCCTGAGCTCCGTCGTTATGACTGGCTGTAAAGTTAAAAGAAGATGCCAAGCCAAAGTGCCATGCCATATAAGAACTTACAGGGGTTTCTGTTATATTTCCGGGGAGATCGATAACTGCTCTCATTCCGTTCCCAGTAACGATCCTGTGAGATAATTTGCAGAACTGGTCGAGGAAATATCTGCCGTCGTGATTAATAAAAGCGCCTTGCTGATCTGTCGGGAATTCCTGTCGAATGTAAGCCGAATACGCTTGCGCTACAAAAGCGACCACTGGCATGCTCAGTTGACGCGCGAACTCTGGATCTTGGTTTGCATATGCTGATTCGAGCAGTGCTCTGACGGCTGTTCGTCTTTCAGGGCCGATCGGCATTTTTGCCGCGTCAAGTTCTTTGAGCCCTCTGGAGATATCAAGAGTCAGCCCTCTTACCCCGGCAGTTGACTTGTATAAACGGTCAGTGAACCAATCTATCTGACTTTGGTATCGGCTAAGGAAGTTTCTATTTATTTGAAAAGCAAGTCCTCTGTTTCCTTCACGCAAAGCTTGAGATACTGTAACCCCCTGTCTGCTAATATCCGTTATGCGCGTATATCCTGATTCCCTGACCATTCTATCTTGCCTTGCCAGATATCCATTCGGATGTATTGCGGTCGAGTATGTTGCTAAAACACGATTTGCCATCTTCTTTCTCCTTCTGCTTCCAATTTTATTAGAGTCTTAATCCGACTCCGACTCTGTTTATCTATCGTCAACTTTTGTCCGAAATTTCACATATTTTTCATGCTTTGGTGGCAAATTCTTTAGGAATGAGCAAAGATGCGCCGATCAATTCCGGTTCTGCCATTTCGCTTACTCCGGGGATATCGTCAGCGAAAATAAAGTGCAGGCCTTTGCGGTGACCGGCGAGGAGACGCGAAAGTTCGTCTGAAATGAAACCCTTTACAGCCGGGTCCGTAAGCCATCCTCCGAGAAGGAACACCCGCGTACTTTTCACGCTCTTCCAGAAACTTGATTCAAGATGTGGAGGATCGTTGACTGCCATTTTTCTGCTCATCTTCGGGTCTCCTCCGTCATAGGTCAGCTCCATAGTTGTTGCCAAGCCTTTTGCTGCCTGTCTATATATTTCGATTGCCGCTTCTCTTTCATCCTTTTTAATGGTAGAGTCCTGTGCGAAAGCAAGTCTTGTGAGGAATTCGCCTGTCAATTCTTCTTCTTTGTATCTTGTACCGAGAAGAGTTTTCATTGCTTGGAATGTGAAGCCCACGCCCGCACAGGCAGTCTCAGGCGTTACCCATCCGCAATGCATGACATCCGGTCCGGCCCAGAGGGCAATATCAAAGAACTGTTGCGGTCCTGGAATAGGTCTTGCAAAGCCATTATTGATCCGGAAGGCACCTGCTCCGAATCCGGTGCCCGGTACAAAACCCGCAAGCTTAGAACCCTGTTTTGAAAGGATCTCACTTATTTCCGGGAATTTTTTAAGATTGCCCAGCAGTATCTGGACTATTGCAAGAACATGGGATACTCCGTCATTTTCAACCGCGGCCCTCCAGCCCGGCCCGAGCATTTGCGCGAAATTGTCGGCAAGTTTATATCCCTGCAGGTCAGGAATATTGAAGGTGGTTCCGCGGTAGGGGATCCCTTCTTCCAGCCAGGCGCCGGGTGCATCTATCCCCACGAATTTGACAAGTTGTCCGCTGCTTTTAAATGAATCAGCTGCCATCGACAATGTCCGCGCAAGGTCAACTACCGATCTTGTTCCACAACCGGTATCTAGAGGAATATCTTTTCTTGCGCATGTGAGCTTGTCAATATGAACGATCTGCGGCATACCAACAAATCGGCCTCCTTGGGTCTGCCGTGACACAATACCACAGCGCACATTGGTGCCGCCGAAACCGACCACAGGATATGTTATTGTTTTCATGCTAATAATATCTCGTCAAATTCCGGCAGAAATTTCATTTGGGCCGATGGCCGCGATTGCGCGGTCAAAATGACCTGAAGTTATTGATATCATTGCGAGATCAACTTCAGGAGATCATTTGCCAGCTGCGGGTCATGGCATTGTCCTTTTGGCTTAAGAGTTGCTTCAAGATATTCGCCGAACCGTTTTTTGAATTCCGGGAACGATCCGGTTAATCGTTTAATATCTGTTTTTGCACTCTCAAAGAACTCTTCCTGTGACAGAAGCAACGGAGCATCCTTTCCGTCGTTTTGTCCGTAGAACAGAGTGATCTTGCCTTGTTTTGCCCTGATAAGCATTTCAAAGACGGCTTTTGAAAAACCCGGAAGCTTGATAGATTTTGTCATTATCGGTTCAAAAGCATTAAAAAACATATCGCCGCCATTCTTCCTTTCAGCTGCCCATATTTCAAATATCGTTTCAAGAGCCGGTTGATAGATGGCTTCATGACTGTTTCCCAACGCCTGTTCGACAAGCTGTTCGCACGCAGAGCCTTTCATTATAGGGGATGCTGTCCTGGAGAATGAGGGAGACATTATGTGGATGAATACGAAATTATATAAAAGCCGCTTCCTGTCTTTGATCCGGTCTTCAGTATCAGGAAATTTGTATGCGCGGAAACCGGCTATGAACATTTCATCGGTTATTCTTCTTTCGAAAGGGATGCCCCTTCTATTATCTCCAGCTATTTGACTGCTGTTCTCAAGGAAATAATCAAGTATCTCGTTCTGAAGAAATCTGTCGAGCTGGTTAAGATTTTCGCCTGAAGATGCAAAGCTTCTCAGCAGGTGGAGCAGCACTTTGTCAGATATAACTCTGCTTAGATAGATGTCGGCAAGCCTGAGAGATATCCTTCTTTTGTCAGCTTCGTTCATTATTGCGTCGATCTTTGAGTCTTTCATCAGAGCTCTGGCTACTGTCGTATTGCGGTTAGCGGCCTTGATCGTCATTTTGTCTTCCGGATCAAGGTCTTTTGCAGCCTCCCGGTCGATTATGAAGGTAACGTTTGAATGTAATCTAAAGATCGATGCCGGCCATCGCGCCGTTACTTTGCCTCGCAAAGAGCATCTTACTGAATTAGCTTTTTCCGGGCCGCGCGCAAGAAATATAACACCTCTTGCCTCAAGCAGATCGGCAGGCCCCATGGCAATTGCATGAGGGTCGTTTAGAAGGTTGGGACTTGCAGGTGCTTTGAAGCCAACCGTTTCTTTATCAAGCGTCACATGCCTCATTCTGTTATGGAAATATTCCATGTCACCGTCTATGCCGGGAATATTATGTGCCATTTCTCCGTTCGGACCGACACTCAGAACTGCAATATCCAGGCCTCCGTTGCACCTTAAGATCGATGTGAATTCATTGACAGATCTTAATCTTGGTCCTTCTTCCGGTTCTTCATTTCCCAATAAGATGATGTTGTCGGCGGGTATCGTGTTGGCCTTTGGAAGCCTGTCCAGAAAGCAGTCGTAGAAATATTGGCGAAGCGAGAGGCTTTTTTTTGACGTGTCCAAATATTCCGCCATCTGAAAAAATCTTACTCTGCTCCAATCCACGAAAGACTTATGGGCTCTTTTCCAAAGAGCCATAAAAGCCTTCTGTTCTCCGATAGGATGAAGCAAGAACGACCGATTCTCATCAAAATCCGGACGAAAAACAAAGTTGTCTTCGCCAGGATTCAGAAAGAAATGATGCGGTATTTCGAGGGCGGAGGGGGTGATAGTCTCCACCTCCTGCCTTGAAACGGTCCCGGCTCTTGAGATCTGGTCAAAGACCCCGACCATGGTATTGCCCGCGGGAAAAGTTATATTCACTGTGGGAAGTATTGTTTCGCCTCTGAGAGAGACAGGGACTTGTAATTCTCTGATCGCTTTAACTATCCTGTATGCCGCAATGCGATCAAATCCGTTGCTCGATACTATTTCATAGTTGGCTCGTCTTTGAAAAGGATGCATTCCCCCGAATGCTCTTCTGCGATCAGGGCTATAGGGTTGTATAGGTCTGCCTGTTTTTGTCAGCATCTTATAACTCCATGTATCTATCGTCAATAGTAGCTATCAATTTCAGAAAGAAAGACAAGCGTGAAAAGTGTTATATAGTTGAATTTGTGATGATCTCTTTGGCTTCATTCTGGATCTTTTTGAGGTGTGTCTGGCCTAAGAAACTTTCCGCGTAAAGTTTTGCGATATTTTCCGTGCCGGACGGACGAGCCGCGAACCAGCCGTTCTTTGTTGTTACTTTTATGCCGCCGATCGCTTCTCCGTTTGAGGCATGGGTCAATATACTTTCTATTTTTTCTCCGGCCAATGTTTGAACCCTAACATTTTCTTTTGAAAGACTTTTTAACTTGTTCTTTATTTCAGGGGAAGCAGGAGTGTCTATTCTTTCATAAACAGGTTCTCCAAAAGCCCCGATAAGGTCCCTGTAAAGAACTCCGGGGTCTCTACCGGTGACCGCAAGTATCTCTGCGGCGAGCAGTCCCATGATTATTCCGTCTTTATCGGTCGACCAAATAGATCCGTCTTTTCTGAGGAATGAAGCTCCGGCGCTTTCTTCGCCGCCGAATGCGATCTTTTTACTTAAAAGCGCGTCAACAAAATATTTGAACCCGACGGGAGTCTCGAACACTTTTCTGCCGAGCGATTTGGCTACACGGTCTATCATCGAAGAAGATACTAGCGTTTTGCCGACCATGCAGATGGCAGGCCATTTGTCCCTTTTTTGGAACAGATAATTTATCGCAACGGAAAGATAATGATTAGGGTTCATAAGACCGGAACTTTTTGTCACTATACCGTGCCTGTCGCTGTCGGTATCATTTCCCCAGGAGATATCATATTTGTCCTTGAGTTTTATTAGGTTTGCCATGGCAAAAGACGAAGAGCAGTCCATCCTGATCTTTCCGTCCTTGTCGCTCGGCATAAAAGAGAACGTGATGTCTATTGCGGGATTTGCTACTTCCATATTGAGGCCATATATTTCGATTATAGGAGCCAGATATTCGAGCGCAGCGCCTCCCATCGGGTCCGCGCCTATTTTTATTCCGGAAGACTTTATTGTGTCCATGTCTATTATGGAATCCAGAGCCCTTACATAAGGGGTAATAAAATCATGTTTTTTTATATGTTCATCTTTTATCGCCTGCCCAAAAGGGATCCTCATAACTCCTTTATTGTTCTTTGCCATATATTCATTAGCTTTTTGTTCGATCCATTTGGTGATCGATGCATCTGCAGGGCCGCCTGTCGGGGCATTGTATTTTATACCGCCGTCTGTCGGAGGATTGTGTGATGGGGTTATTATTATTCCGTCAGGCTTCTTATTTCTGTTATTTTTATTTTCTTCAAGAATTGCAAATGAGACAGATGGAGTAGGGGTGTAGCCGCCTTTATCGTCAAAAGTGAGCCTCTGCTCATAAAGCGTAGTTACTTTGTTGGCGCAAAGCACTTCCAGCGCCGTCATCATCGCAGGAAGTGAGGCGGCGTGAGAATCCATTCCTATAAATAAGACGCCGTCTATCCCATTAGCCTTGCGGTAGTCTGCGATTGCCTGCACTATTGCGGCAATATGCATCTCGTTAAACGTGCCCAAAAAAGGATTTCCTCTGTGCCCAGAAGTGCCGAATGAAACTTGTTGCGCCGGATTTGAAGGGTCAGGTTTTGTATTGTAATAACTATCGCGCAGTATTGTTATGTCAAGGACGTTATTTTCCACTTTATTTCATTTCCATTTCATATAATATCATAGCCAAAGTTGCTGGCCCGGCGGTCTGTGTCCTTAAGATCCTTTTCCCTAAAGATACGCTTTTAAAACCTTTTAAATTAGCTTTTTCTGCTTCCTCGGCGGAAAAACCTCCTTCAGGGCCTATCAATATCAGGATCGAAGATGCGTTCTTGTTGTTCATGAGTTCGGTTTTTAAAGAACGGGAGCTTTCACATTCCCAAGGCAAAAGCATGAGATCATATCCGGAGCATGAAGAAAGGAATTCGTCTAAACTGACCGCAGCTTTTACTGCAGGAACATGAACCCGGCCTGATTGCTCCGCGGATTCTTTGGCGATCTTGTTCCATCTTTCGTTCTTGTCTGCTTTTGTTATGCAGCGCTGTGTTACGACCGGTATGATCTCAAATACGCCAAGTTCCGTGGATTTTTGCACTATATCGTCCATCTTTGAACTTTTGGGAAGCGCCTGTGCCAGAGTTATTCTTATTTTTGGCTCAACGTCTTTTTTAGATGTCTTTATAATATTAAGTGTCAGCTTGTCTTTTTCTATTGCCGATATCCCGGTATCATATTCCGTGCCGGATGAATCAAAACATGTTATCTTGTCTCCGGACTTTTTTCTCAAAACATTTTTTATGTGATTGTAGTCGCTGCCGGTTATGTTTATACTGTTTCCGTTTATTAAACTTGTTTGTATAAAGAAGCGGCTCATTATATTCCCTTGATCTTTTTAAGAAGATCTATCTGCGTTTTTGAAAGCCTTGTAGGTATCTGGACCTGTACTTCCACAAAAAGGTCGCCATAGCCGGAAGAATTTATTCGCGGCATTCCTTTGCCTTTTAGTTTTATTACCGTATTGGGCTGTGTCCCCGGCGGTATCTTTAGAGAAGTCTTTTCATTAAGAACCATTATTGTTATCTCATCACCAAGTATCGCAGAGACAAAATCAATCTTTTCCACGGTAATAAGATTATCCCCCTGCCTCTTGAACTTTGAATGTGGCTTTACAGAGATGAACACGTACAGGTCTCCAGAAGGCGCACCCTTGAGCCCTGCATCCCCTGAGTCCGAAATCCTCAGGCGGTAGCCGTTGTCTATTCCCGCGGGTACATGGACTTTTATTCTGCTCTCGCTTCTTGTGCGTCCCGCGCCTTTGCAGCTTTTGCAGGGAGATTCTATTTTTTCTCCGGTACCCTGGCATGCTACACAGGGGACTACGCTGGAAAAACTGCCTAAGATCGTCCTTTGTGTATGTTTTACGCTGCCGGCGCCGGAACAGGCGGAGCACTTTTTTATTTGCGAACCGGGTTCGGCGCCGGTTCCTTTGCATTTTATGCAGGACTTTAAGTGCTGGATATCTATTTCTTTTTCGATTCCGGTATAGGACTCTTCGAGCGTTATCGACATGTCATAGCGCAGATCAGTACCCCTTTGCGGGCCGGTTTTTTGCCTGCGTGAAGTTCCTCCGCCGAAAAAAGTCTCAAAAACATCCCCAAATCCGCCAAAACCGGATATTCCTCCGAAAAGGTCTTCAAGATTGATTTCGGAAAAGTCCACGCCCGCGGAGCCTGCACCAAACCCGACTTGGCCATAGGTGTCGTATAGGGATTTCTTTTTTTGGTCGCCGAGCACCTGGTAGGCCTCGTTTATTTCTTTGAACTTGTCTATGGTTCCGGGCTCCTTGCAGACATCTGGATGGTATTGCCTGGCAAGCCGCCTGAAAGCGGATTTTATCTCGTCTTGGGAGGCATTTCTTTGAATTCCCAGTACTTGGTAATAGTCTTTTGATTGGGGCATGTCTTTATTATATATCATCGGGAAAAACGTAGGGCCCCGATCGAATCGGGGCCCTTACGATTCATCCAACATTGTCAGACAAAGAAACTTTATTTCTGGTCTGATTCTTTCCAGTCGGCGTTAATGGTCTTGTCATCACCTGTGCCGCCTTCCTGTACGGGAGGTGTTTGCGGCTGGCCTTGGGGCCCGGGAGCCTGGGATTTGTATATCTGGGACGACATTTCATACACTTCTTTTTGCAGAGATTCAAACCCTGCTTTTATCTTTCCGGTATCGGTGCCTTTGAGAGCTTCTTTTAAGTCCTCTATGGCTTTGAGCACCTTGTCTCGGGTCGCAACATCCACTTTGTCGCCGTTGTCCTTGAGCGTCTTTTCCGAAGAGTAGGCAAGGTTGTCGGCCTGGTTGCGCAGCTCCACTTCTTCTTTCTTTTTCTTGTCATCCGTTTCGTGGGCTGTGGCCTCTTTTTTCATCTTTTCTATGTCATCTTTTGAAAGCCCGGAAGAAGCGGTGATCGATATCTTTTGTTCCCTTCCTGTGCCCTTGTCTTTGGCGCTAACGTGAAGGATGCCGTTCGCATCGATGTCAAAGGTCACTTCCACCTGCGGCACTCCTCTGGGCGCCGGCGGGATATCAGACAGATGGAACCTTCCCAGCGTCCTGTTGTCATAGGCCATCGGGCGCTCGCCCTGCAGAACATGTATCTCGACGCTTGTCTGTCCGTCGGCTGCGGTGGAAAACACTTCGCTCTTGGAGGTCGGGATCGTAGTATTCCTTTGGATCAATGGGGTCATAACATTTCCCAAAGTCTCAACGCCCAAAGATAGGGGAGTGACATCGAGCAGTACCATCTCTTTTACTTCTCCGGCAAGCACTCCGCCCTGTATTGCCGCTCCGATCGCTACCACCTCATCGGGATTTACGCTCTTGTTCGGCTCTTTGCCGAAAAGATTTTTTACGATCTCCTGCACTTTTGGCATCCTGGTCTGTCCGCCTACCAAAATAACCTCATCTATCTCTGACGGCTTGAGCCCCGAATCTTTGAGCGCCTGATTTGTGGGGCCAAGAGTTTTGTCTATCAAATCGGCTACAAGCTGCTCGAGCTTGGCACGGGTCAACTTTGTAACAAAATGTTTGGGCCCGGAAGCATCTGCCGTTATGAACGGGAGATTTATTTCAGTTTCGTATACGGAAGAAAGCTCGCATTTTGCTTTTTCCGCGGAGTCCCTGAGCCTTTGCAGGGCCATTCTGTCGTTCTTCAGGTCTATTCCGTTCTCTTTTCTGAACTCATCAACAAGCCAGTTGGTGATCTTTTCGTCAAAATTGTCCCCGCCCAAATGCGTATTTCCGTTGGTGGACTTTACTTCGAATACGCCTTCGCCGATCTCAAGTATGGATATATCAAAGGTTCCGCCGCCCAGATCGTATACGGCGATCTTTTCGGCTTTCTTTTTGTCAAGCCCGTATGCAAGCGATGCGGCTGTCGGCTCGTTTATTATCCTTACCACTTCAAGCCCGGCTATCATTCCCGCATCTTTTGTAGCCTGCCTTTGGCTGTCGTTAAAATAGGCGGGCACCGTGATCACTGCCTTTTCCACTTTTTCGCCCAGATAGGCTTCGGCATCGATCTTTATCTTTTTGAGTATCATTGCCGATATCTCGGGCGGAGAATAGTTCTTATCTCTTATTTTTATCGTGACGCTTCCGCTCTGGTCTTCAGAGACTTTGTATGGGACCAGCTTCATTTCTTCGCCGACCTCGTTAATCCTTCTTCCCATGAACCTCTTTATGGAATAAATGGTGTTTTCCGGGTTTGTTATTGCCTGCCGTTTTGCCACACGGCCCACGACCCTTTCATCCTGTTTTGGAAATCCGACCACCGAAGGTACAGTCCTTTCACCCTCGGAACTTGGTATAACGGTCGGTTCTCCTCCGATCACAACAGCGCAGCAGCTATTCGTCGTGCCCAGATCGATCCCAATGATCTTACTCATCTTTTGCCTCTCCTTTCTTAGATACTATAGCCATTGCCGGCCTGATTACCTTTTCTTTCAGCATGTAGCCTTTTTGCATCTCTTCTATCACAAGCCCTTCGGGCTGGTCCTGGGTATCCCTTGTCAATACCGCTTCGTGGTAGACAGGATCGAATTTTTTTCCGAGAGCATCGATCTTTGAAAGCCCGACCTTGTTCAAAATATCCTCAAGCTGTTTTTTTATCAGCGCGAATCCTTTGAGAAGCTCGTCGTTTGCTGCAGAATCCTTTGTTTCCGCGGCGTGCACAAAAGCCCTGTCAAAGTTGTCCAATATGGGCAGGAGCGCCAGGATAAGGGTTTCGTTGGAAAAACAGATAATGTCCTCTTTTTCAGTGACCGTTCTTTTTTTGAAATTATCAAAATCTGCCATAAGGCGCAGCATTTGATTCTTCTGTTCTTCGAACTTTGTGTCCTTTTCTTCGATCAGTTTTTTAAGCTCTTCTATTTCTCTCTTGTGTTCACAACACTCTTTTTCAGTTTCGCTCATTTTATTCTTTCCTCCGACTATTTTCATAAACTTGTTTCCTCCAGCAGGTCCGCAAAATATCTAAGGACGGCCGAGACTTTTTTGTAATCCATCCTGGTGGGGCCGACAATGCTGATTATACCTTTTTCCTTGAAGGGGGTAACAGCTACCGAACACTTTTTCAATGGTTTTTGGCGGTTTTCATCGCCTATATGTATGGAAAGGTCGCCTGCTTCCTCTATATATTCGTTCAAAACACCCGATATCGAGGAATGCTGTTCTATGGTTTCTACCACGTCACATATCTGCTCGCTCAGATTGAACTCCGGCTGTCTCAGCATTCTCGATATTCCGCAGACGTATACATTGTTATGTTTGTCTGACGTTATGACTATCGAAGTGTTGCCGGACAAATCCGATAAGATGTTACCTACGATCTCGAGCAAATTGTCCTTCTCGACTTTTCCCGTATTGTTTTTTATGAACTCGATCTCTCTTTTTGCGAGCTGTTCTATCTCCATGATCTGGTCGATGAAAAACCGGTAGCCCTTGTCGGAAGGGATCCTGCCTGCGGAGGTGTGGGGTTTTTTTATGAATCCCTTTTTTTCGAGATCAGCCATATCGAACCTTATTGTGGCGGGGCTGGCCTCTATATTGTGATTTTCGGTGACAGCTTTGGAGCCGATAGGCTCGGCTGAGGTCACATAATCTTCGACGATTATCTGAAGTACTTTTTGTTTTCTTTCGTCAAGGTATTCGAGGATCATATTAGCACTCTTGCCCTTCAAGTGCTAATTATAACAGCCGTTTATTTGGGTGTCAAGTTTGTTTAAATAAGTGCTAGACAAACCTTTCAAATACTTCGTTTGCCAGGAAAAGCCCTTTGCCGGTCAAGCGCAGATGTCCTCCCTCAAGTTCAACAAGCCCTTCGGATGACAGCTCTTTTATTTCTTTTCTGTAAAGCTCTTGCAAAGACTTTCCGAAACGCTTTTTAAAACAGTTTAGGGACACTCCCTTTATCAGCCGAAGTCCCATGAACATAGTTTCCGCTATTTCGTTCTTTTTGGAATGCCTTTCTTTTATGCCGGAATTTACTGGGTTGACTAGATATCTTTTCAGATCATTTGTGTTTTTCCGTCTGCCTCCGTTAAGGTGCGAAGAGGCGGCCACGCCAACTCCAAGGTACTCGCCGTTCTCCCAGTAGTTCAAATTGTGCCTGCATTCAAATCCGGGAAGGCAGAAATTGGATATTTCGTAATGGATATATCCTTCGGATTTCAGAAGATCGATGGTGTCGGCGTACATGTGATATTCTGTGTCGTTATCCTGTCGGAGCCGGTCGCGACCGGCCCTTACAATATATCTTTCATGGAAAGGGGTTTCTTCCTCAATTTGCAGATTGTATGCGGAAATGTGTTTTGGACGGAGCTTTACGGCTTTTTTTAGAGATATGTTCCAGTCGTCCACGGTCTGGCCCGGGAGACCGAAAATAAGGTCCAGATTTATATTTGAAAATCCCGCTTTTATCGCGGCCTCGTAAGACGCATAGATATCTTCGGTATCATGTATTCTCCCCAGCAATTTCAATTCTTTATCATCAAATGACTGGGCTCCTATGCTCAAGCGGTTTACCCCGCGGTCTTTGAGAGTTTTGAGCTTGTAATAATCAATTGTACCGGGATTTGCCTCTATAGTTAATTCGATAGGCGATGGGGTAGAGGCGGGTTTAAAACCCGCCTGTACAAAACCCGCCCGTACAATATCCATAAGTTTTTCCAATGATTTGTTCGAAAGTATCGTGGGTGTGCCTCCGCCTATGTATACCGTGGCTATCTGCAGATCGGGTCCAAAGTCGAGCTCTTTCTGAAGAGCTTTGAGATAGTTCCTGTGGAGGGTTTCATCAGAACCTGCAAATGAACAAAAATCGCAATAGTCGCATTTTTTTTTGCAGAATGGGATATGAAAATATAATCCTGTCCGGCTCATGAGCAGATGTATGTTATTAATCCGCCGAGTAGCCCGAATTGTACCGTTATAAATACTTTTTCGGTGCTTGAGAACGGGATCCCAAAGTAATATGCCAAAACGCAGACCATTATCCCTGCTGCCAGCCCGGTTCCAAGACCGGTAAAACGCTGTTTTGGAATAGGGTCTTTTCTCATCTCAAGACGGTTCTCGACCCGCTCTATCGCCCGGTCTTCAAAAGAGGGGACATTTCTGAAAGCTCTGCGTGCGAGCTCGCGCATATACTGATTGGTGTCGCGGGGCCTTTTGTTTTGTTCAGCCATATACGCTTTTTTCTCCCGATATAATCTCGACAGAAAAAACAGGAAATTTCACTTAATTTTGAGCACCGAAAGAAAAGCTTCCTGCGGGATGTCCACTTTGCCGACCCTCTTCATCCTTTTTTTGCCTTTTTTCTGTTTTTCGAGCAATTTTCGCTTTCTGGTGACATCGCCTCCGTAGCATTTCGCCAGAACATTTTTTCTCATTGCCTTTATGTTCTCGCGGGCAATTATTTTGCTGCCTATCGCGGCCTGTACAGGCACTTCGAACATCTGCCTGGGGATCACCCCGCGAAGCTTTTCAACGATCTTCCTGCCATGATAGTGCGCATTTTGTCTTAGGACTATCACCGAGAGCGCATCCACCGGCTCGTCATTTATCAAAATATCTAGCTTGACAAGGTCCGCTTCTTTATAACCTAAAAATTCATAATCCATGGAAGCGTATCCCTGAGATACGGACTTTAACATATCATAGAACTCCGTTACTATTTCCGCAAGAGGGAATTGGTATGTGAGCATGACATGGCTCATATCAAGATACTCCATGTTGATAAAAGTACCTCTTTTTTCAGAGGACAGGGTCATGATAGGGCCGACATAGCGTTCCGGACAAAGCACCGTTACTTTGTAGTACGGTTCTTCTATGAAGTCCACCCTGGACATGTCCGGCATCTTGGAAGGGTTATCGATATAGATGTTTTTTTTGTCATTCAGATTTATCTTGTAAACCACGTTTGGCGCTGTCGCAATCAGAGAGAGCTTGTATTCCCTCTCAAGCCTTTCTTGTACTATTTCAAAATGCAAAAGCCCCAGGAATCCGCAGCGGAAACCGAACCCCAGGGCTAAAGAAGTTTCGGGCTCAAAAAAAAGCGAAGCATCATTTAGCGAAAGCTTGTCCAATGCGTCTTTGAGGCAGGAGTATTCATCTCCATCTATGGGGTAGAGCCCGCAAAAGACCATGGGTTTTGCTTTTTTATAGCCGGGCAGGGCCTCTTTTGCGGGATTATTTGCTGAAGTGATAGTATCGCCTACATGCGCATCGCGCACGTCTTTGATGTTGGCTATAATATAGCCGACCTCTCCCGCGATCAGACTTTGTGCAGGGACAAGATTTAATTTAAAGATCCCCGTCTCCAGCACTTCAAATTCAGTTCCTGTTCTCATCATCCTTATTTTTTCTCCGGCAGAAATTTTTCCGTTTACTATCCTCGTATAGATCACGACCCCGCGGTAGATGTCGTAGTGCGAGTCAAAGATAAGCGCCTGCAAAGGAGCATCAAGGTCCCCGGAAGGGGGAGGGACCCTTTCAATAATTGCGTTTAATACTTCTTCTATGCCTATGCCGCTTTTTGCGCTCGCATGAACGATCTCTGTTTCTTCTATTCCGAAAACATGGTTAAGTTCCTGCGCCACCATTTTCGGGTCGGCGCTGGGAAGGTCTATTTTGTTTATAACCGGGATTATTTTCAGGTTGTTGTTAATAGCCAGATATGCATTTGCCAGTGTTTGGGCTTCTATGCCCTGAGCGGCATCTACTACCAGCAGAGCTCCTTCACACGCGGCCAGGGCGCGCGAAACCTCATAGCCGAAATCCACGTGGCCCGGAGTGTCAATAAGATTTAGGATATACCCTTTGTAATCGATCCTTATAGCTTTTGCTTTTATAGTGACCCCGCGTTCTCTTTCCAGGTCCATGCTGTCGAGTATCTGCTCTTTCATAAGCCGTTTTTCTATGGTGCCGGTGTGTTCAAGCAGTCTGTCCGCTAGCGTGGACTTGCCGTGGTCTATATGTGCGACTATCGAAAAATTTCTGATGTTGGATGACACTGTTATTACATTATACAGAAAAATACTTCCCTTTTGCTTGACGCTTCACACGCTAAAGTTTACAATATCTATTAATGGCCATAAGAAGAGTTGCTTTAGCGGCATTATTGTCGTTGGCAGTATTTTATTCTTCCGTTTTTGCCGGATCAATAATAGATCCTGTAGCGGTCGGGGTAGGGGCGCGCCCTATAGCTCTGGGCCGTGCCTATGTCGGTCTTGCCGATGATGCCAGCGCGGTATTCCTGAATCCCGCTGGTCTTTCTTCGGCAAAAAACTTTGATTTTGTTTCGATGAAAGCTTCCCTGATCAACGAAGTCGGCTATACTGTTCTGGCTGCCGCTATGCCGCTCGAGATCGGCCGCGTGGGCGCAGCAATAGTAAATTCTTCCGTTCAGGGGATACCTCTTACAAGATGGACCGATGTGTCGGGCGTACTGAGGCCCGATACTTACGGATATACGGATTACGGTTCAAATGTTTTTATGCTCTCATACGGCGGCAGTTTGGGCGAGATATTCAAAAACCCCCGTCTAAAAAACATCTCTTTCGGTACAAGCCTCAAGTATTATCTGCAGAGTTTTTCCGAGACTTCGGCCTCTTTGGAGGGCGCGTCCGGCAGCGGCGCGGATCTGGATCTGGGACTGAAATTCAAAGCGGCCCGTTGGCTGGATATGGGCCTGGTACTTTCGAATATCCTGCCAACAAACATGGGCGGAGGTTTTTTCTGGAAGCGCAACGGAGTGGCGGAAAATATTCCGGCAGGGCTTAAGATCGGGTCCGCTGTAAAGATAATAGGAAAGGATGCTATAACTGTATCCTCCACTTCGGAGCTGGTATTTCTGCTCGACCTTGAGAAAAATATGGATTCTGCCAGCGATCTTTTGCTTTTTCATTCAGGGATCGAATGGAAACCTGTAAAACAACTCGCGCTGAGGATAGGACTGGACCAGCAGCCAAGCGCTCAGGTTGCAGGGGTAGGGGTTGAAACCAATCTGACCTATGGTGTCGGCATTAATTTTGCGCCGGTCTCTTTTGATTATGCTTATCACGGATACGGCAGTCTTGCCGAAAATACAACGCATTATTTTTCCATAAAGTACGCGATGTGATCATTTGCGCTCGGCGGGAATCAAGCTCCACAGTCTACCGCTTCCCCGCACTTTCTATTCCTAAACACAACTTAATTAGCCAAGCGATAGAAAGTGCGGGGTAAACTCCGGTGGGAAATAATTTGCGCCCAACAGCCTGCCTGCCGGCAGGCAGGGATTCGAACCTGTGGCCTACTGCTTTCTCGCCTTTGGCGGGATAAACTCCTGCAGTCGCTTTAAGATGTTGGAAATGAAATACGAAGATTTATTTGCGCTCGGCGGGAATTGAACCCACAGTCTACCGCTTCGTAGGCGGGCGCTTTATCCGTTAAGCTACGAGCGCAAAAAGAATGGCAATAAACGCTTATTTTAGAGAGCTTTTTATGCTCAGGTATATAGATACCGCAGCTGTTTTTGTAAAGACCAGAGCGAAAGACAGAACAGCTCCTGACAGTGCCGATAAAGACACAAGAAATATCGACCAAGCAACGTAAGTAGTTACCGGGATAGACGGGATCTCAGTTGCTTTCATTGCCTCAAAGATACCCGAAGCTGTTCCGAACATCGAAATGGTCGAGATGTTTGCCAGGAACAGTATGCTGGCCAGAGACAATATTACAGGTATTCCCAACAAGGCAGTGAGCGCCGAACCGCATAGAACTTTTACGGGAGCCGAAACGGCCGCGGACAAGATCTTTCTTGAAGTCTTTATGGGCCCGGATTCGTCAACAGCTATTATGGGATAGATAAAGAAAACGGCCAGGGCAAAAGTCAGTGCTATGACGGCGTTTATCAAAAGGACGGGCACTGAGAAGATCGAGATTATTATCTGGAAAGCCGAAAACCTGCCCAGAATAAAAATCAAATATTCTGCCAGAAGGACCGCTCCTCCGGCGGCTACAATTATAACCGGCGAAAAGATTATGGAAACAAGATTCTTTTTTGAAAAGGCCAAAGCTTCTTTTTGCGATAGCTTTTCTCCCACGGTAAGTTCCTTGTAAGCCATCCTGCTTATTGCGGCAAAGATCGTTGCCATTATTAGAAATACGGCGACCATGCCAAGAATGTTAATAATATTTGCTGTCAGATCATTCTTGATCTGTCCTCCTATCCAGGAAGAGAGAAATACCGCACCTACCGAAATAGCTATCCCTGCAAGCTGCAATAAGATTTTTTTTCTGTCAAACGCAACATCCAAGCAGTCAAAAACCTCGCTTACGCCGTACTTCATAATAGTTCTCCTTCCGCCTATTTTATAAGATATTATACATATTCCTCATATATATTGCAAAGCTTGTCCTGGTACGGTCTCCTGTCAGGAACTCCTCTGCTATAATCCATAATATATGAGTACCGGCAAATTTTTGATTATCGCTCTTCTTCTGATGCTTGGCTGTGCGGGATTATTGTCCTGTGGCCGGGTGAGCAATCCCGTTGTCCCGGAACATACAGCAATTTCATCTAAAACAGACTGTGTATACCAAGGTGCATTTTTGGGAGAAGATACAATAACTGCCGCAAAGATCGAAGATTTTGAGGCTATGTCCGGCAAAAAGCTTGATATAGTGCTCAAATTCCTGGCTTTTAATACCATGGGGTCTTCTGGAGGATTCCCTTTGGCCGAGGCCGAGGTTGTTTCAGACAAAGGGGCTGTTTTGTTCATAAAACTTGAACCTTGGAGCTGGGCAGGTGCGGATGATGATTCCTTCAGCCTGGAAAAAATAATAGCGGGCAATTTTGATGAAATGCTTACAAACTTTGCCCGGGATGCCGGAAACTACGACAAATCCTTGTTTGTCAGCTTTGGTCACGAGATGAACGCTGACTGGTATCCGTGGGCAGACAAACCGGAACTTTATAAAGAAGCTTATGTGCATGTTCATGATCTGATGAGCAATTATGCCGGCAAAATAACCTGGGTATGGGATCCTAATATAGACTGCGATGACATATCCAAATATTACCCCGGGAACGATTACGTCGATTGGATTGCGGTTGATGGGTATAATACGCAGGATTATGGCGCCTCGTGGAAAAGCGCGCAGCAGCTTTTTGATACGACGATCGATGATATCGCAAGTTATGGTAAGCCGACAATGATAGGAGAGACAGCCTGTGATGCAAATGATGAAAATGATGAAACGGTCAGAAAACCGCAATGGCTTTACTTGGCAGTTGAATGGATCACGGGAAAGAAGAAGATCGGCAGTTCCGACAACCTTATAAAAGGTTATGTTTATTTCAACTTTGATAAAGTCGAGGATGGACAGTTAAAGAATTGGGAGATATCAAGATCAGAGGCAAAAGCACAATACAAACAAGCGCTTACGGATTACTCCTCATTTTTCAAAGGGATCACCCCGTAAAAAAACAAGGCCTCCGAAAAAACCGGAAGCCTTGTCATAAGGATCCTATCAAGCCCTGATCTTAGAACGAGTAGGCATATCCTACTGCTAAGTTCATGCCTCTGAGAGCGGCTGCGTTGGCTGCATATTTCAACCCTGCGTAACCGAGTTCTCCATAGACGGTACCGAAATCAGGAACTTTGTACGTGCCGCCTAGATAAGCTTCGGCACCCCATTTCCCTGTTCTGCCGGCATCTACCTTTACAGGGATAATATAGGCCGCACCCAAATACCAATCAACAGGTAAGGCAGCGTTCTTAAGCATGTCTAATGCATAAGTTCCGCCGAGCTTTACGTCAACTGATTTCATCGGGTTGTCGATCGTGGCGGTGCTCTTCGGGTTGTTCCCGGTCACATAGTCAACACTCAACCTGGCTTTTGCGCCCGGAAGAATGCTGGCCAATGAGTAATCAAGATCGCCCGTTACCGCAAAAAGACCGGCCGTTAAGCCGACCTTAGCGCCTACCGTCATGCCCATTCCGGCCGATGAAACCGGCTTCGGAGCGGGAGCCGGAGCGATTGGGGCCGGTGTTGGAGGTATCCAAGGTGTTTCAATAGCCGGTTTTACCGGTACTACTTTCTTAGGAGCTACTTTAACTACTTTCTTCTTCACTACCGGTTTCTTTTTAACAACCTTTTTTACGGCAGAGAATGAAGAAGCGGATAAGCAGGCAACCAAAGAAACACTGAGAAGGATCGCTAGAAACTTTTTCATTTATTTTTCTTTCGGTTCAAATATCCGGCGAAACATCTAAAGTCATTAATATCTTAATTAAGAGTATCCTAGTTCCCTCTTTCTAAGCGTTCACAACTTCAACATCCGCTGGATTTGACGGCAACCGAAATACTTCTCACCTCCTTTTGACCGCCAAACTATATATAGAATACAATCTTGGATTGGGTCTGTCAATAATGTATGGCCGCAACTTGATGGGAATGATTTGTTCAAAAAAAACAAGGCCTCCGAAAAAATCGGAAGCCTTGCCATAAGGATCCTATCAAGTCCTGATCTTAGAACGAGTAGGCATATCCTACTGCTACGTTCACACCTCTAAGAGCGGCTACGTTGTTTGCATACTTCAAACCTGCGTAACCGAGTTCTCCATAGATGGTACCGAAATCAGGCACCATGTACTTACCACCGAGATAAGCTTCGGCACCCCATTTCCCTGTTCTGGCGTTATTCACCTTTACAGGGATAATATAGGCCGCACCCAAGTACCAATCAACAGGTAAAGCAGCGTTCTTAAGCATGTCTAATGCATAAGTTCCGCCGATCTTTATGTCAACTGCTTTCATCGGGTTGTCTACCTTAGCGGCAACCTTCGGGTTGTTCCCGGTCACATAGTCAACGCTCAACCTGGCTTTTGCGCCCGGAAGAATGCTGTCCAATGCGTAGTCGAGATCGCCCGTCACTGCAAAAAGGCCAGCCGTTAAACCGACCTTACCGCCCATCGTTAAACCCATTCCAGCTGTAGCTGAAACTGGTTTCACTGAGGGAGCCGGAGCGACTGGAGCCGGTGTAGGAGGTACCCAAGGAGTCTCTTCGGATTCCAACTGAGCCTTTAATTTTTCCCATCTCCTCAACGTACCTTGTTTTTCGGCCTGCAGCTGTTTCATCTTTACCGTGTTGCCCTGTGCTCTGTACTTGATTATCTTGGCATCGATTACCTTGAGGTAATCTCTGACAGCCTGTTTTTCTTCTCCAAGCGTCCTTGCGTAAGAACCTGCTGCCAATACCGCGACAAACGTCAAAGCTAAGAGTATTCCAATTACTTTTTTCATTTTTAGTTCAGTCCGGTTATTTAAATATTGAATTCGTTAGAAAATCGCTTTATTTGGAGTATCCTAGTTCCCTCCGTTAAGCTTTTTTCCTTGAACCCCGTCCCAGCATAAACCGGATGTTATTTCACCTCCTTTGTATGCTAAAACACTTTAGTATTATATATACCTCTGTTAGAGTTTGTCAATAGCGTAGCCCGATTTCTTGTCGGCTCCAATTTTACTCTTGCAGTTTTTGCTAGGATGTTGTAGAATTTCTGTTAAGAAAAATGAAAAAAATATTTCCGGCTTTCCTGATATGCGCGGTGGTTTCGTTCATAGCGGTGTTGTTCTTAGGCTGCGGGGTCTTACCTCCGGTAATTTCGGGTATCACCGTTTCCCCGTCCGGCACAGTCCTTCCCGCAACTTCCGTTTCGATCTCTGCCGAAGCAATATCCTATTCTGGGCTGGCCTTGTCTTATACATGGAACGCGAGCGGCGGATCTCTGTCGAGCAATACGGGGAGTATCGTTGCTTGGACGGCTCCTGCTGCTGCCGGGACCTATACGATAACATTAGTTGTCAGCGACGGTACAAACTCTGTTACTGATACCGTTAGCATAGTTGTAGTAGAGGCGGATGCACCCATAATAAACAGTTTAGTGGCTGTCCCAAATCCTGTGGTTGTCGGAAAAAATTCTGCTGTTACTTGTACCGCTACTGATCCCAACAGTTTGACTCTGTCTTATACCTGGATTGCTACAAGCGGAACCGTTTTGTCTGGAGGATCATCTATCGAATGGAAAGCCCCTGCTATCACAGGACTTTACGAAATCACTGTTATAGTGACAAATACAAAGGGTGCATCTTCTACAGATTCTTTGAATATTGAAGCGGTTAATGCGGCAGCTCCTGTTATTACTAATCTGGCTGCTTCTGCATCAGCGGTGGATTCGGAAGGATCTCTTACACTCACTTGTTATGCTTCTGATCCATATGGACTTGATCTTACGTATACATGGAGCGGGAGCGGCACATTTACTGGTGATGGCAGCAACGTAACCTGGAATGCCCCATCTGTTACCTCAACTGTGGACAAGGTATTGACGGTAACAGTGAGTAACGGAGTTTTGAGCACTAGTAGGAGTGTTACTATAACAGTAAGATACGACTAGAAGAATAAGGTCAAGCAAGTGTTTTCTCCTAATTTCCCTAGTCTTTGTTTTTTACGTTGACACTTTTCAACGCGTTATACAAACATCAAAATGCATAAAAAGTGTAAAAATGATCCCACAAGCACAAAGATATGCCAGAGTTCGTGAAACCCGAAATATTTTGAGAAACTCGGCTTCTTGGTGGCATAAATGACTCCGCCGACTGAATAGGCCAGGCCTCCGGCAATAAGCAAATAAATGCCGTTTATTGGAAGATTCTCAAACAAAGGCTTCAGTGCAAAAACTACCATCCAACCCATTCCTATATAGACAAGCGTTGTAATCCATCTTTTTACGTTTATATATACCGATTGGACCAAAATGCCTATGACCGCAAGTCCCCAGATCACTCCAAAAAGTGACCAGCCCCAGGGACCTCTGATCGTAACAAGACAAAACGGCGTATAAGTTCCGGCTATCAAAAGATAGATCGACAGGTGGTCCAGCTTTCTAAACAGTTGGTCCTTGCCGCCGGCTTCTTGCGGAAGAGAGTGATATAAAGTGCTGAAAGAATATAGGATGAACAAAGTTGCTCCGTATATTGTAAATGAGACTAATTTCCACGGATCGCCTTGTCCCGATAATATAAGTACGACCATTACCGCTATGGACAGCAAAGCTCCGGCAAAATGCAATGCGCCCGAAAGTGGATCTTTGAGTTTCATGACTAAATATAATTATACGACAAAAAAAAGCCCCGCACTTTCTTTTGTGGAAAGTGCGGGGCTCAAGTCAGTCAACGATATTAATTAATATCTGTCGAACGAACGTTTCTCGGTTTTGGGCCTGCCTTCATTGACTGTCAGTTCGCGATCGCCCCACTTATAACCGGTCATGCCGGCTATAGCTTTGGCTGCGTCCGCGTCTTCCATATCAACAAAACCAAATCCGCGCGATTTTCCGGTGAACTTATCGTTCACTATTCTGGCCGATATCACGTTGCCGAACTGGGAAAATTTTTCCGTCATTTCGGCGTCCGTGGCTGACCAGGGAAGATTGCCTACAAATATGCTTTTCATGAAAAGGTGCTCCTTAAAAGATTTTTCTGCTGAATAATGATTTAGAGGACCAATTGCGTGGTAACACTCACAAAAAAGAAGCAGAAGCCTTTTTAATTCTCAATCATTAATCTCGACATACATATAATAGCACATTTTTGTGAAAAAAACGGCAGCATCGGCTTCCGGCCGATAAATACCGGTTAGAATTTTATCAGCCCTTTTATTTTTTCGGCAGCATCTTTCTTTAGTCGGTCCGCTTCATAAGACACTTTGTCGGTGATCGCTGTCTTTGCCTTTTCTTTTTCTTCATTGATGATCGTCCGGGCTTTTTCTTCGACTTTCTTTTTGATATTTTCGATCGGTTTTTCGAGGATTGGTTTTGGGATGGGCAGCTTTAGGCTTCCTGTCAGCTCAAATGTCACTTCAAGCCATCCGGAAGAGTTCCGCAATAATGCATATTCTTTGCTGAGGCCGGTTACAGCTTGGGGAGCAAGAGACAATGTCAGCCGGTTGCCGGCGACCCACAAGAGATGGCTCAGGTCTACCCCGCCTTTAAAATCCAGTTTAAAATCCTTGCGGGCAAAAGCCAGCTTTCTTATGTTTACTATGCTGTTTTTTATCCCTGCATCCGCGATCAGCTCTCCGATCTTCATATCCCCCTTTAGAGAATTGGATTTTATTAAGTCTCCGATGGAGGCCAGTATCTTTGTTTTTCTTATTTCCCCGTTTTTTAATGAAAGTTTTGCATCGCCGACCAGATTGTTTAGCGCCGTTTTCGGTTCTACGCCTCTGCCGCTTAAAGAAACGAGGATATCCAGTTTCCCGTATATCTTGTCGCGCAAGTCCTTATAATCGGTAAGGCTCGTAAGGAAAGTGTCGATGATCGAGTTGGAAAATGGATGCGCATTGAACCCTGTCAGCTTGAGGCCTTTTGCTTCATAAGCGATCCCTGAAACGTTTAAGTTCGCTTTCAGGTTTCCCGACAAAGTGCCTTCGTAGAACTTTATTTCTTTCAGGTCAAGAGCTGCGACCTTGTTCGCAAGCCCCATGGATAACACGATCTTGTCTACCGTAAAATTCTGAAATGTGAGATTTGATATGTTGACGAAGGCTTTTGCCGTCAATGTCCTGGGAATTGATGCTGTGAGAAGGTCGATGGTCTTTGTGACATCACTTTTTTTCTCGGACTTTTTATCCTGTGATGCGAAGATCGACAAAAGCGGATCAACCGATATCTTTTGAGAAGCCAGGTTCATTGAGATGTCGGGACCATTTTTGAAATTCGAAACGGACACGGAAGCAGCGGCTTTTTCTCCGGCAACGGATAATACAATGTAAGAAACCGACGCCTCTTCTTTAGGGAGATCGAATTTTGCTCTGCATGACAGAGCAAGCGGCACAATTTTCCCTTGGTACAGAATATCTGAAGAGGTCTTGATATCTATCGGTTTTGACATTGCAAGATCGAACCCGGAGACCGATAGATTAAAGTTGTTTACCGAAGATGTCGCTGCGTTGCCGCGGTCAGAATATACGATCTTTCCGTTCCTGACATAAAAACTGTCCACGAACAGCTCGAACGGGAAGTCCGATTTTTTGTTCTCGGTTTTTTCGACTGTTTTTTGCGCTGTCAACATATCTGAGAAATTAAAATCACCGGCAGAAGATTTTTCTATGAATATTTCCGGTTTGGCCAGCCCGATCTGCCTTATGACTATTTTACGGTAGAGCAGGGGCCAGAGATCATAATGCAGTTCGATGGCATCAGCTGAAATAAACGGTCTTTTTATGTTGTTTTGTCTGTCTGAAATGGATATCTTTTCCAGCCTCAGCCCGGTAAAAATATTGAAGGAAGCTTTTTCTATCTTGACTTCGCGATGAAGTGTTTTCGATAATTCAGCCGCGGCAAAATCCTTTATTTTATCAAGAGGCAGAAACAGCGCCAGAGAAACGGCCGCGATAACGATCAGTGCGATAACAGAAGCGAGCACGATCCCGACCCACTTAAATATATTATTCATGAGGATATTTTAGCATGTTATGACCCCGCCATCTAATTATATTGAACGTGCAATCTGTGACCGCATTCTCTGAGCCATTTCCTGTGCGCTTTATGATCGGGCAGTATTTGAGCTACCAGAGCCCAAAACCTTTTTGAATGATTTTTTTCTTTTATATGTGATAGTTCGTGCACAATGACATAATCAAGTATTTTCTCTTGTGCTTTTGCCAGTCTCCAGTTTATCCTGATATCTGCCCGCCTGCAGCAGACCCCCCATCTTTTTCTTGCGCCGGATATCTTAAAAGAGTCATATTTTACGCCCATTTTTGAAGAATACAGATCAAGCCTATCTTTTATTAAACGGGCCGCTTCTTCTTTGTCTTCTTCTGAACAAGCGACCATCCGAATTTCAGAATTTTCCTCAAGTTGCTTTGCCATCATGCCTTTTTTCTTTAGGATCCATGGTCTTTTTGCTTCTATAAAGGTATATATGAACGCTTTGTCCGCATTTTTAGGCAACCTTACGATAAGCTTGGCTTCCGGGGTTATTTCAAGCGCCGCTGTGTGCCTGTTCGAGTGTATTATTTCATCCGCTAAAGGGTGCATAACGTTCATTTTATAACACAACTGAAGGTTTTGCGACCGTTCTACGGGATGTTTTTGAGAGTTTGTCTTATCTATGGTTGTAGATCAGTGAAAACAGGAACATAATGTAACTATGACTTACAAACAGTCTGTTGAGACCGAAAACCGGGGGATGAGCACAAGAGAATTTGCGGTATGGTACAACAACAACCTTCCCGTAAAATTCCCCAGGATAACGGTTAAATTATTGCAATTATTCAGAAAAAAACATGTGGGGATGTTCCGTAAAAGCTGTGAGTGGCAGGCAGACAGGCACAGGAAACATCTGATCAACTGGTTGTTCGTAAGGCAGTACGCCAAGGATTGTACTTGAACGTTACTTCTCATTCAAGTTTAGTAGTGAGCTCTCCGAAAGGCATCAAGTTTATGGAAAATCTATGTGTGGCGCCCAGATCACCGTATGGAACGTACGCATAATTAAAATCAAAATCTTCCTTTTTTATACCGATCCCCGCGCTGATATTGCCGATAGAGTTTTCTTCTGATCCGGTGTTAATGCCAACCCTGCCAAAAAGAGTGTCATTAAAATTATATTCCGCCCCGATATTTATCTGCGTATTATTGTCGTTTGGCATGTTGACATCAATAGCCAACAATACAGGCTTGTAATTACAGGCCAGTCCCAGGCCGTAATTTGCCGGCAAAGGACTTTTGCCGAATGAGCCGGCAATATTTTTTAATACGGCGCCGCAGGTATAAGTATCGGATAGTCTCCACAATATACCAAAGTCCGCGGCATATCCTTGAAGATCACTGCCGCATATGCTTTCATTTAACAATTTTCCGTTGAGCCCAAATGAAATACCCGGTGTTAATTGTTTTGCATAAGATGATATCAATGTATAATTCATGAAATTTAGCGTTTGTCCGGTCCCGGAGGGTTGTGCTACAGTCGTTTCTTCTATGCCGCCGGTATTTTGATAATCAAGGGCAAATGCAAGTGCAGACCCGCTGTACGGCAATATTATTGAAGCATTTGTATCGCTTATGCCCAAAAGTTGGCTCGAATACATCGATGAAACTTCAAATGCATTTGAAAAAGCCAGTCCGGCAGGATTAAAGTAAATGGCGTCATTATCCTGCGCAACGGCAATATAAGCGTTCCCCATTGCATTTGCACGGACCCCGCACTGAGACTTTAAAAACGCCGCTGAAGTTGTTCCTGTGCTCGAATTTGACGATAAGCCGGTTTGGCTTATCGTGATCGAAACCAAAGAAACTATTACAATTAATAATAGATATTTTCTCATATAATTAGTACACCACTGCTATTTTGCCGGCTCTTTTTTGACCGGAGCCGTTTGTGATCACAAACAAATAAATTCCCCGCGCAACAGGATTCCCGGAGAGATTTGTGACATTCCAAAGCCAATTTGATGATCCCACAACCGAAGAAGAAGTCACCAATTCGCCGTTGATCGTATAGATCCTGATCACCTCATCACCCTTTAACAAGTCAAAAGTAACGCCGGAAGTGCTGCCCGTAAAAGGATTTGGATAGATCAATATCCTTGATATGTCATAATTCCCGGCTTCGGGAAGCGTGTCATCGGTTGCCGCACAAGCGATATCCGAAAAAGGGCTTTCCAGTCCGCCAAGATCATAGGCGCATATCTTGTAATAATATCCGCCTTTGGAGCAAGGATCTTGGTACTCTTCCATAGTTGACGAAGCGGTATAGATCAAAGAATAGGCTTCCGAGCTTGTATTTGCTCTGTATATTTTGTATCCGGCCAAATCAGATGCCGTGTTTGCGACCCAGCTTAAAGAGGTGTCCGTTTTTCCGTTTTTTGCGGTAAAACTTTTTGGTGTTGACGGAACTGTATTTAATGCCTTGTAAACATTGATCCTGCCATAGCCGAAATAATTATCTCTGCCCTCAGGTCCCAGATCGTCTGCGGACGAAAATATCTTATTTTCAACTTGGGCATTGGTCCACGCCGGGTTTTGAGATAATAGAAGCGCGGCAAGACCGGAAACAAACGGAGCTGACATCGATGTCCCGCTGAGATACGTGTACAAATTGCTTATATATTTATCACCTGTCCAGAACATGCAGCTGCTGTAGATCTGGTCAGATGCCGAAGCCCGATAGCCTCCGGGAGCACAGACATCTACGTATGAATTATAGTTTGAGAATGGCGATCTCAGGTCATTTTTGTCAACAGAGGCAACGCTGATCACATTGGAATAGCTGGCCGGGTAATATAGCGTAGAGTTTCCGTCGTTCCCTGCCGCGGCTACGATCACACAGCCTTTGCCGTGGGCATATTGGATCGCGGTGTTTTCCGCATTTGAGTAGCCGGGTGATCCCAAGCTCAGATTTATTACTTTTGCTCCGTTATTTGCCGCGTAATACAATGCCAGGCATTCGTCCGCAACGGTCGCATTGTCCGAATCGCCAAAAATGCACAATGCCATTATTTTATTGTTCCAGGCAACTCCGGCAATCCCTTTGCTATTTTTGTTTTCTGCGGCTGCGATCCCAGAAACATGAGTGCCGTGCCCGTCAAAATCAAGAGGTCTTTTGTCGTTACGCGCAAAATCCCATCCCATAGAGTCGTCAACATAACCGTTTCCGTCATCATCTATTCCGTTGTTTGCATAAGACCCGGACGGCCCCCATTCGCCCGGATTGATCCACTGCTTATTTATCAGGTCCTCGTGATCAAAGCTCATCCCTGTATCAATGACAGCTATAACAACATCGGCAGATCCTTTTTCAATATCCCAACCCAGAGGCGCGCTTATTTGAGGCAGTCCCCATTGGAGTGAGTAGTAAGTGTCGTTTAGTGCCGCAGACAACTTTTTTCGAATATAATTAGGTTCGCAATATTCGACATTCGGATCATTTTTGTATGTTTGAATAAGGCTGTCAACAGTTCTAATATTTTCCGCTTTTGCCGATACTCTCAATATTCCTGTGTTTGCTATGTGTTCACTGTTAGTATTGTTTTTCTTGTTAAGAAGTTCCAGTGATTGTACGGATATGCGGGGTTTTAGTTTAACCAGCACCTGTCCTGCCGCAACGTCGACATATTTGCCGGTTATCTTATCAAAATATTTTTCTATGATTACCGGTTTTCTGGTATTCCCATTTTTTACCAGCGCTTCTTTGTGCATTTGGTTCCTTTGTTCTTCCAATGTTAAAGAAAACGAGGCGTTTATTGAAAGCAATGGGAAGGCGATCGAAAGTAGCATAACAAAGGCCGCTTTGATAAATGTGTTTCTTGCGATTTGAAGACTTATTGTTGTATTTTTCATCTTATTTTCCGTTACCTTTTGGGAAAAACAGTTCTAGTTATTTATCGCCAAATTGTGCCGCAAATCCCATTGAAAATATCCGCAGACGTTTTTGCGGCGAATTATAAAAATAAGTGAAATTTCCAAAAAATACGTTCGATAGACTTTTGTAAGAATAACGACTCTCATCAAGAGAGGATATAACGAAGGAGAATATTTTTATGGTCAAGTCTTTAATGGTCAGCCCGCAGGAAAGGATGGCGCCGACAGCTCTTCGTCGCGCAAGGATAATGGTAAATCAATATGCCGGCAATATTGCCACGGAACTGCGTCCGGGCGGATTGCTTACACCACAGACAGCTGCAAGGGTATATACGGACATGCGTCTTTGCCGCGGGTTGGAACAAGCTCTCTTGAGCATAAAGACAGGAAGAACTTTTAAGATAGAAGGTCGAGACCAATTACCCGAGTTTATGTATGGAGGGCCAGCCCATCTGCGCGTCGGAGAAGAAGCTAACGCTGTCGGCGGGGTGTTCTTTTTAAGGCCAGAAGATCTGTTTTTTGGAACACATGCCAGCCATGAGCCGACATTTGCAAAAGGCCTTTCCGCAATACATCAATTAGACTCAGCAGAAGGTTTAGGAAGGCTTGCCGATTATCATGGAGGGGAATTGACATCAATAGCCGCCGACGACGGAATCGTTGTGCCGGATGTTCTTAAAGCGCTTGGCATAATAGATGAGAGCAAAGACCATTCGATCGCTTCATTCCTATACGGTCTTGCTGCTGAAATATTCTGTAAACAAACAGGGTTCAATCGCGGGCTTGGAGGCAGTATGCATGTTTTCTTTCTTCCTTTCGGAATAGGACCAAATAATGCAATAGTAGGAAGCAGCGCGAACATATCAGCGGGTGCGGCTTATGCAGAACTGGTAAAAAATTTCATGGCCGAAAAAGGCAAGTTTGATTTTAACAGGGTGATGTTCATGATAGGTGATGGGGCTGCCGCAAGAGGGCCGGTAGGGGAAACACTCAATTTTATGGGAATGGCGCAGATCGCTAGTCTCTGGGGCCTTGGCGTATCAGGCCTTCCGCTTATCGGCCATTTTGTGGACAATGTTTACGGTATGGGCGGCCAGACTGTCGGAGAAACCGCTTCATATGACAGGCTTGTCCGTCGCTTCTACGGGGAGCGTGAAGACGGTTATCATGCTGAATCAGTTAATGGTAATGATCCGTTGGCAGTGATGGATTTTTACAGAAGGAAATTTGAACTCTTGGGTCGGACCGGAGGATGGCCGCTGGGCGCTGTTTCTGAAACTTACAGACAGACAGGACATTCTCCAAGCGACCAGAGTGCATACAGGGAAGATGGAGAAGTTAAAGCATGGAAGGCCCCGGATGTGGATCCTATGACAAGATACAGATCCCAGCTTGTTTCCGCCATGGGACCGGATGTTGAGGCTCAACTCGATCAAATTGACCGATATGTGGATGAAAGAGTATATCGGGCAATGCAGCTGGCAGTTGATCCGCAGATATCTCCTCCATTTGGTGCTGACGGCAAGGCATCAGTGACTTTAGCCGGACTCATGTTCAAAAAAGGGACTACACCGGCAGTTCCTTGCAAAGTAGGCAGAGATATTAAGATCCCTCTTGCAGAACATCCTCATTATCAGAGGGTCAAGACGATCTACGACAAAGATCCGGCTTTAGTGACATATAGAGATGCTTTGGCGCTGACAATAATGCAGCAAGCGGCCGCGGACGCGAGATTTGTATCTTGCGGAGAAGATATAAGGGAATGGGGCGGCCCTTTTGCAGCTTATAGGGACCTTCATACAATGCTGCCGCACCACAGGCACTTCAATGCTCCGATCAGCGAAGGTACTATTATAGGCTGGGCTGTCGGCGCGGCTTTAAACGGACTGCGGCCGCTGGTTGAAATAATGTACTCTGATTTTATTCCTTGTGGTTCGGAAGAGTTAGTCAATCAGCTGGCAAAATGGAGAGCAATGTCTGCCGGAGAGATTTCGGTACCCGGTGGCGTAAGAGTCTCTGTTGGGAGCCAATATGGCGCTCAGCACTCTCAGGATCTTATCTCAATGTTATATGGTATTCCCGGTTTATATTTAGGTTGCCCGGCTACTCCATACGATGCAAAGGCTATGTTGACAGCATTGCTGAAACAGGATAATCCTTTTGTACTTTCTGAATCACAAAAAGACTACGGCAGAACGACCCAACAGCTTCTTGAAAAATTTGGGCTCAAGGTCGATGCTCCTACTTTTGAACAAGAGGGATGCATTATAGGCCAGCCGCAGGTAGTCAGGGAAGGAAGAGATCTTACGCTTCTTGCTTTTGGCACGGCACTGTATACTGCGGCAGAAGCTGCCAAACGATTTGAAGAGCTCGGCGTGTCTACTGAAGTGATAAATGCCAGATGGCTTGTGCCGTTTGATTATACTGCGGTTGTGGACTCACTCAAGAAAACCGGGAAAATGATCTTAGTGGGAGAGGCAACTGAGCGCGGTTCCTACATGACTTCAATAGCAAGTACTATTGCAAGACTTGCCTTTGACCGTCAAGACGGGCCTATTGGTGTTGTCGGTTCTAAAAACACGATCGCATCAGGATGGAGCGCACAGCAGTTCTTCTTTCCTTCAGTGAGCGATGTGCTGGATGAATTCCATTGGAATATAAGAGCATTAAATGGATATTCACCTGTAACAAACAGGACGCCAGAGGCGCTTTTGGCTAATTTGGCAATGGGCGTTTAAGAGTTGTAGGATTTTGTTGGACAAGATCTGTATCAGAACCTGCATTCGAGGGGGAGAGATTCGGCCTCCGCGCCCCGTAGGCGGGCATAGGCAAATTGCCTTTCTCATTTTTGTGAGTTTATCAGACCTGATAGCATCCTTGATAGAGATTCTGTAGTGATGTTGAAAACTTCCACAGTTTTACCGTCAATACTGATGTGATCATTTATCAGGTCAAAACAGGCAACCGTTTCGTTAAGCGAAGCCCTTGCCGTGATATAGAAATGCTTCTTGTCTCTCTTTGAAAATCTCCCGTATCCTTCGGAAAAATTGAGTATTATCGACATGCAGGCCCTCAATATCTGGTCTTTCAATGATAAGGGGACTTTATGGTTGGTTATGCTGTTAATCAGGCCGTAAAGCTTTTTTGCATTCAGATATATAGGTTTGTCCTTGAAGTTGGAGTGCATATATCCCGATCCAGCAATTTTCCCGCCGTTCATACGCAAATCGGGCTATTTTTTGAATATGTTCTTAAGATGATCCATCCACCTTACTCCTTACTTCTTATTCCTCACTCCTTCGAATTTTGCGTGTGGGTACGGTAAACAATGGCTTGAGGAGTAAGAAGTAAGGAGGAAGGGAATTTTGCTTGCCTGCACGGCTCGCAAAATTCGGAGGGGGAGAGATTCGAACTCTCGTCTCGCATTTCTGCGATCTAACGGTTTAGCAAACCGCCCTCTTAAACCACTTGAGTACCCCTCCACTCGCCCTTCGACAGGCTCAGGGCTCGTAAGTACAAATGAAAAATTGCAAATTTCAAATTGCACAAAGCGTCAAGCCCTGCCACTCATTTTAACAGAGATGTCTTGAGATTGTAAATGATATCCTATACTTGTCCTCTCAGGTACATCTGCCTTTTCTTTTCGGGGAATCTTTCTATGGCGTATCTGAGCATAGTGCGGGGCATTATTTTGTAGTGTTTTTTCAAAAAAGCTTCTTCTTTTTGCATCGAACATCTTTTGCCGACTTCTCGAAGCATCCAGCCGACCGCCTTGTGAATAAGGTCGTGATCATCTTTTAAGAGCATTTCGGATATCTTTAAAGTCTCATCGCATTCTCCTTCCTTTATATACGCGAATGTTGAAAGGACTGATATCCTTCTTTCCCAAAGATCTTTGGACTTGGCAAGCTTGTACAAAAGGTCTTTGGGCCTGTCCGAAAGATACTGTCCTACTATATGTTCGGCCGAAAGATCTACAAGGTCCCAGTTGTTAATGTGTCTGGTGTTGGTTAAATAAAGTTGAAATATCTTTTTTCTTAGAAATTCATCGCCCTTTTTATATTGTGCTACTAGTATGAGTAGGGCGGCAAGGCGCTCCTCATGGTATTTTGATCCGAGAAGTATTTTTAATTCAGCAAGGGTTATTCCCTCAAACGCTTTCACTGCTTTTCTTATTTTAGGAACAGTTATGCCCAGAAAAACATCTCCCTCTCCATACTGTCCCGGGCCTGTCTTAAAGAAGCCTGACAATATCTTTGCTTTTTCTTTGGAAGCAAGTGATCTAAGGTAGATTTCTATTTGCACCTTACTATTATAGAAAGAAATGCAAGCCATTGCTACTTCTGCTATACTATAATCCAATAATATGCGGAAGATATTGCTTTTGCCCGCTTTTATATTGATCCTTGTGCTGTTTGCAGTGCAAAATTACGCTTATGCGGACAGCGATATTTCTTCTTCGCTTAAGACGATCGGGGACACGGTCCTAAAAACATTCCGTTCGCTCGATCTCTACCTTGATCTGTCCTCCAAAAAAATATCGGAAAAAAGCGTTGATTCTTTTAATCAGCAGGCAATGTCCGGCAAGACCTTTGTAACGCAGGCCAACACCACAGGAATAGACCCTTTTACTATCAATCCGATACTTGACGAGGTAAGGACCAGTGTGCCATATGTTTTTGATGTGGCGTATGTAAATAGGAACGGCATCATCCGGGCCGTTCAGCCACCTGTCCCGGGAGTTATGGGAACTGACATAAGTGGCCAGGAGCAGTTCCAAAGGGTCAGAGATACCAAAATGCCGGCTCTCAGCCGGGAGTTCCTGGCTATAGAGGGTTTTTACGCCGTCGCTTTCCAACATCCGATACTTACTTATGACGGCTTGTTCCTTGGAGCCACAAGCCTTTTGATAAGGCCCCAGACACTTTTAAGAAGCATCATAGACAATGAAACACGCGGGGTCTCCGTCGATGTATGGGTCATGCAGCCTGACGGGAAGATAATATACGACAAAGACGACGAAGAGATAGGCAGGAATTTTTTTACGGACGATCTTTACAAGCCGTTTAAAGGTCTGCTTGATCTTGGAAAAAAGATCGCGACCATTGAAAGCGGTGTTTCAAAATACGACTTTTATGCGATCGGGACAGATAAGGTCGTTACAAAGAATGCTTCATGGATCACTCTGGATGTGTACGGCACACAATGGAAGATAGTTGCCACAACGTCGATCGATAAAACTTTGTCTCCGGACCGCACGCTTTGCCAGCTTGGGATCGAAACAATAGGGGATGCTCTGGTCGGTCTTTCAAAAAATGATTTATTGCTAAAAGCCGTTTCCAAAGGTGATGACGATTCCGTAAAAGGACTTTTTGAAAACTTTTATGCGAAATATCCATGCTATAGCATCCAGTGGGTGGATAAGGACCTGGTCAACAGGGGAGGAGTCCCGGCGGATCATACGCTTTTAAACTATAAATTCGATCCAAATCACTCTCAGGACTTGGACTTTGTCAATGCCGTAAATTCCAGAAAAGAAACGGTTTTTGAGTCCACACTTTTTGAGGGTGGCACCGGGAAGTTCCATCTTGTACCGCTGTTCAAAGGCAATGACTATCTAGGGACGATCTATTCTATCCGGATAGAGCCGTAACAACCTCTTTCAATTTTTTTTCGGCCTTTTTTAGGATTTCGGCCGGTTTTACACGATAATAATATAGATATGAACATTCCAAGAAGAACAATGGATCCCATACTCAATCGCGCCAGAGCGCTTTTTCCCGTAAATGATTACGGCAGGGCTGGAATGTTGACGCATCCTGGTACGAGAATATGTGCCGTTAAGATTGGCAGAGAAACGGATGTGATGTTAATATCAAATACTGCCAGAACCCTTCGCAATGGCAGATATTATCCGGGATGGGATTGTTTTGAAGCCTCGTATTATTTGTTAAGGCAGTTGAAGCGGGCAGGGATAGATTCTACGCTATTGGTCACAAAAAGCCCTATATACAGTTTGGATACCGCAGTATTGGTCGAGGACACCCTTGTATCAATAACTCCCGGCGTTCCCACATTTCGGGACTTCTTACCGGACAAAGGAAATAAAATATTTTCAGATCATGTAAAACTTTGGAAATATAGAGCAAAGGAAGGAATGTCTTTGACGGACCATATGATCCTTGGGTGGGAGGATCTTGGAAAATTCAGCTTTTTACATTCGGCCGGCGTTGATTTAATGAGCGGGAATGTTTTTAAAGCTCTTGTGATCAGCATGTATGTTTCAGATGGAAAGATATTTTGCAGCGGACACAGCTCTTTTTATTCTCATTTTTCCGAACTGGAGTCTTTTAAAGAAGGATTCCTTGCGGGCGATCATCGATCTGCTTTTGACAGATTAAAGACTGATAGGTGGGCAGAACATTATGATGTTCCGGAAAATACGACAAAAGAAGAATCCCTGGCGATGGAAAGAGCTTCATTGCTATCTCAGGATATCATTCCAAAAATGTTCAGGATAATCGACGCGGATTGGTTTAACAGGCAGGGCAGCTGAGCAACACAAAACATATTCAATTGCTGATAATTACATCTTCTGTTAAAATGTTTAGGTGTCTGTTTTTGGAGAGGTGGCCGAGCGGTTGATGGCGGTGGTCTTGAAAACCACTTTACGTGCAAGCGTAACGGGGGTTCGAATCCCTCCCTCTCCGATTGAGCGAAAATTAGATCCCCAAAACTCTTCTCGTACTTTCCGGCAGCATTCTAATATAACTTTCACGGACTTCGGCAGGATGTATCTTGTTGATCTCATATCTTAGTAGTCCGGCACTGTCTTGTTCAAATTCCCCGAAAGTCGGCCGAAGTCCTGCCTGCAATATCATCATCGTTCTGCTTGTTTCGGGGGTTGATTTTGGCAGTGCGTGATATGCGAAAGCTGCGCCTGCCAGACTAACTAATGTTGCAAGGGGCATGGGAAGCTTCCTTAATGCAAGGAAAGCGACAATTCCGAGAAGTCCCGAAGCGGACTATTTTTTCACCCTGCCAATGTGTCGCTTCGTAGAACTTGGCGAACTGCGCGTCCGTAAAAAGGTGGGATGTGCATGATTTGATATCAAGCGTAAAGCCGTTTTGCGGAAATGCAACGTCAAGAATCCTTTCCCCGATCTTTTTCAGTTGTTGAAAAGTTCCTGCTATATTTGTTTTGTCAGTACCTCCCGGGAACGATATTATTGAAACGCCGGTCGGAATGACCGTACGTGCGAGAAATTCGGAGCCCTGCAGTTGTTCCCCGCGTGTGCTAAAGATCCCTGCGCGCTCTATGTAAAAAGTTTGCGGCTTTGATCGGGTCATGTTTGCAATGTTCAAGAAAACATTCTCATGTCCAAGATAGGTGATGCTTCGGACCTGTTCCGGTTTTTTAAAGTTTCTGTCGACATATACAGTAATGTTTGCCATTTTAGTCTTCATATATACATCGCAAGATCTGCTTTGGGATTTCACGGTTTAAATCGCACGGTTTAATTATTGCTGGAAAAAAGCTCTTTATCTGGTAAAATATTATAGATACATATATATCGGCATGGAGGATTGCAATGAAAAATCTAAAATATCTGTGGTTGCTGGCGGTTTTTTGCGTAGTCGGATGTTCCTCAAATATCGGAAGTCTGAAATACACCAAATTTGAACTCGTTCCGGGCCAGCAGAATATTTCTTCCGTCACTTTTGAAGGCGACTCGTATTTTACAAGGGAAAGCAATGATTACAGGGTCACCGTTTCGCTTATGGAATATCAGAGCGCTTTTGTTCTTCCGCTTTCCATATTGAATAAGACGGGTGATGTAGTAGATCCCAAGGATTACTCACTATCGGTATCAGACGGAAGGGACTCAAAGCCTTTGAAACTTTTTGACAGGAAGGATATTCTTGGGATAAATGCCAAAACAGGCAGCGGCGGCAATATCGAGACTCAAGTTATGAATTCGATAATGTCCACCATAAACACTCCGTTCGACGAAAAATCGAGGATGATAGCTTATATTGCGCAAAATTATTTTCAGTTCAGACCTTTGTACGCCCGCGAGAAGAGGGAAGGGATCCTTTTATACCTGATGTATTTCAGGGAAGAAGATCCTATCACCGTATCCGTAAAGATCAAGGGACAGGAGTTTGATTTTCGATTTTTGCCGGCGAAAAAATAAAATAACCATTTTATTGCCAAGACACTCATTGACAAACAAAGTCAACTTCGTATAATTACATTGTTGTTACTATTTTAATATAGGAGAAAGCATATGAAGAATTGTCTTGCGTCCCTTTTGTTAATCGTGTCTTTGGCGGGGATCGCGTTTTCTATTCCGACTCAGATAAGCTACCAAGGAGTCCTCAAAGACTCCTCCGGTAACGCAGTGACAAATCATTCTCTTTCAATGGTCTTTTCTATCTACGCTGCTCCGACAGGAGGCAGTGCTCTGTGGTCAGAAACTCAGACAGTTTCGGTGGAAGCGGGGATATATTCCGTGCAGCTTGGTTCGGCAACGGCAATAGATTCTTCAGTGTTTGACGGCAGCACAAGATATTTAGGAATAAAAGTAGGGACGGATAATGAGATGACGCCGAGGTTAGTTCTTGTATCTGTTCCTTATGCGTACAGGGCTAATACTGCTGACAATATTGCTGATGGCACAGCTGTTTCAAGCATAGCAAAGCAAAGCAATTCCAGACTAACAGGAGCAGTTGATATAAAAGCGGGAAGCAATGTCACTGTCACACAGACAGGACAGACATTAGAGGTGGCATCGTCAGGTTCAGGGGATATAGCAGACCATTCTATCACAGGTGCGAAACTGGCCACAGATATCATTATTACGACTACAGGAACTCTTTCAGCCGGAGCAGCGCAGGTCTCCGGATCTTCTTACGCTCTGTCAGCAGAAGGGTCAGGAAGCACGACAAAAGCAATTTATGCCGTGTCAAGCAGCACAAGCGGGGTCAATTATGCCCTTTACGCGATAAACAACAGCCCTAGCGGCTTTGGGATTTGCGGATACAATCAAGCGGGTTCCGGAGGTTTTGGAGTTTTGGGAGGCGGGAATGCTAATGATATTACCGGAGTTAAAGGGCAATCAGCGACAGGAAAAGGAGTATATGGAACTTCATCTTCGGGTCAGGGAGTTTACGGAGAAGCAACTGCTGGAGGAATAGGAGTATATGGTTATAATGCCGATAATATCGGGGTTTATGGTAAAGGAAATGCTTGCGGTGTTTCTGCGGAAGCGACGGCATCTGTTGGTAAAGGAGTTTGTGGTCTTGCCAGCAGCGCTACCGGTACCACATACGGCGGATATTTTACGGCAAATTCAACTGCAGGCACAGCGGTTTACGGTCTCGCAAGCGGGACAGGCGCATATTCGAATGTGGGAGGTTCATTTGAAGCAAGGGGCGATTCGGGGATTGGAGTATATGGTAACGGAACTTTCGGTGTCAGCGGAGTGTCATCACATGGAGGAGGAACAGGGGTTTCAGGATCTTCAAGCGGTAATATTGGAGTGTATGGGGCCACAACCGCAAGCAGCGGAAAAGGCGTTTATGGATATGCGAATGTAGACAGTTCAAATGCTTCTGCGATTTACGGATCAACCGCTGTCTCAAGTTCGTCATATTCCGGATATTTCTACGGCGGAAAAGGCGTATATATAATTAACGGTGACTTGACACTTGTAAACCCTGATACAGTACCAGCCACAGCGAGTTCAACAGGAACTACAGGCATGATATCTTGGGACAGCAATTATATTTACATTTGTGTGGCAACTAATACCTGGAAGAGAGTTGCTATAAGCACCTGGTGATATTGAAAGGATTTAAGATTGAAGCTTAAGAAGCAGACAGCGGCGATCATAATATCAGTGCTCATGCTGAACGCTCAGTGCTTTGCCATGACCAGCGCAAGCTACAGTATTTCGACCTCCGGAGTCGGGGCCGCGAACGGAAATCTGTCATCATCGTCATACAGCGGGTGCGGCGGAGCAGGAAGCGGAGCTGTGGGCACGACATCAAGTACGAATTACTCGGGAATATCAGGGCCTTATGGTGCGGTATTCCTTGCAACAGGTACAACACCTCCTGTAGTTTCTGACTTAAAGATCGATTCAATGGCTATTATCGACGGAGATCTCATCAAAGGCGACGGGACTTTGACGGCGACTGTGACAGACAATATAGGAGTAGACACCTCAAAGAGTTCTGTAGAAGTTGACGGAGTGTTTACAAATTTCTCCGCTCTTACGAGCCCTTCCACATATGAGGCTGCGACTGGGGCTCTTTCTTATAAGCTGAACATATCATCATCAGGCGATCATACCGTAAAGATCCACGCGGTGGACACAAATAACAACGCAACTACCGTATCAAGATCGGTCAAGACAAACTCCGGGGACCTTGCAGCAGTAGCTGTGCGCTTTTATCCGAATCCTTTCAATCCTAATAGCGCCGCGGGTGTGATAGCTTATCAATTAAATAAAGACTCTGATGTGTCGATATACATATTTAATGCGATCGGCCAGCTAATCTACAGAAGCAACTGTTCGTCAGGTACTGCCGGAGGGCATATTGGATATAACGAAGTCGCATGGGACGGAAAGGACGATTTTGGAGCGATAGTCGGGAACGACATATATTTTGTCAGGATAATATCGGCAGGTAAAGTAATAGGCAAGACCAAAATCGCGGTGATCAAGTGATAAACTCTAAACAAATAGGATTTAGAATTTGGATATTTGGGATTTGTTTAGGATTTAGTTTTTGGAGCTTAGGATTTTCAAGCGGTACCCTCGCTTCTACTTCACTGGATCCGACCATGCTCGGAATGGGTGCCAGAGCTCTTTCGATGGGACGGTCCTGCGTGGCCAATCCGGCGGATGTCAATTCCATCTTTGTAAATCCTGCGAATGCGGCAAAGGTAAAGGACTGGGCGGTCACATCCATGTATACTTCGCTTCTTGAAGACGACATAAAGTACACGATGCTGGGCGGCGCAAAAAAAGCGCGCATAGGCAGTATCGACGGCACTTTCGCTCTGTCATATATGGCAGGCATGTCTTCGGGTATCGAGCCGACCACAAAAGATGCAGACAGCAGAGTAGTCAATAACGGAAGTAATTTTGATTACAACAATTCGGTCATCAATCTTGTGTATGGTCAAGAAATAAATAAAGACCTTTCTTTGGGCGGCGCTTTGAAACTCTTCAGCAAGAACTTTTCGGGCCAGGCTTCGGGAAGCGGTGTCGATATGGACCTGGGCCTTTTGTATTCTCCGCAGGAAAAGTTAAACCTGGGCCTTGCGGTCCAGAATTTTCTGCCTATGGGGCTTTCGTGGAGCACCGGGGCCAAAGAAGATGTCGCGATGCTGATAAAAGCCGGCTTGGATTACAAAATAAACGACAATCTTCTTGTCCTTGCTGATGCCAACCTGTCTCCGATGGCTTTGCACGCCGGTGTCGAATGGAAGCCGGTAAATATGCTCGCGTTAAGGGCAGGGCTTGAAAATGTAAGCACAGGGAACTCGATAAAAACTACTAATATCAGTGCAGGGCTGGGGCTCAGCTTCGGCGGTGCGCAGATCGACTATGCGTACTTTAAAGACGGCAATCTTGATGCCAATACGACACATTTCTTTACGATATCTTTCCAGCCTGAAGTAAAAAATATCGCGGCAATAATTGCGCCTCCGGCTGAAATAAAAGCAGTTCCAGCGGCTCCAAAGATACAAAAACCTATTAAACCATCTAAAAAAAAGCCCTGATTATTTAAGATGTCTCAGGAAAAAATCTAAAACTCTCTTGTCGTATTCCTTTTGTGCCATAAAATACACCTGACCGTGAGCTGCCCCGGGGATTATCCATATTTCTTTGGGCTCGCAGGCTTTGCCAAACATCAGCATATTGTCCTCTTCTTCGATAGAGCCATCGATAAGAAAAAGGGCGCAGGGAGAGATGTTTCCTATATTATCGATCGGTGAAATATTAAAATCCCATCCCAGTCCTTTTTTATAGGCTTCCACGGCCTTTTTGTGTTCCGGTGATTTCTTGGGGATCGGCCTGTTGTTCTCATCAAATACTGTAGTGACATCTTCATATGAGGAATATCCGCTCTCTGAGACAAGCGCTTTTATTCCTTTGGTTTTTTCGACGGCAAGCATTGATGCACATGCTCCGAGCGAAAATCCCAGTATCCCGACCGTTTCAGAGTTGCACCGCGAACTTTTCAGGTAATCTATTGCCCCCAGCACATCCTTTTGTTCATGATAGCCGAACGAATATTGTGCGCGGGCGGACAATCCGTGGCCTCTGAAATCAAAAGCGAGAATATTATATCCGTTGTCTATCAGCATTTTGCTGAGGGTGATATATCTGTCGACAAATCTCTCTTTTGTATCACCTCTGCCGTGGCAAAAAATGACCGTGCCCCTGTTTTCTGCCGACTCAAAAAGCAAGCCTGCTATCGCAAGATTGTCTTCACGGGAAGGAAATGCAATTTGCTTTATCGGGTTTATAAACATGGAGCTATCTTACAACAATCAAAAGACATCTTCAATAAACCCAATAACGGCCGCTTTTCGGAGCTTGAAACACCCTAAAAAATTGATATTTCCCATGATAAAATTTGTCCGTGTAAGCCACTAGCTCATGCCCTATCGGGAATCGGGGTAGGGCAGCACCTGCATATTGAAGGGGCACCATCTCTCCTTACTTTCCCAGAGGATAGTGCAAAAAATGAATTTTAGTGAGATAATTGACGATAATATATAGAAAGCTCTTGTCCGCTAGGAAAGGAAACAAATAAATAAATGAAAAGGTTGAAATCGGTTATAATTCTCTCGTTTCTTCTGACCTCTATTAATGGGCCAACATTTGCGGGCGTAGGGATGGATCCAACTCCTTCTTTTTTTGGACTGGGATCTGGTGCTGCTGCTAACATGCTGCAGCCAGTATTTCCAGAAATAAGATGTTATTTGAAATCAGACATTCATATCGGCAGATCAGAGACAACAAACAATCCTTTTTATTCCGGTCTCTCGCTTAGTATGGCTCTTGATGAGAATACGTATCTCGGCCCTGTTTTTGATTATGCTTCAAATGTCGGAATAATCGACTCAACCGGAGCGATTGTAAATTATAATATTTACAGGATTGGCATTGATGCGAGAAGAGAGTTTGTCACAGGCGAAATACTTGGATCGGTGACAAAAGGTTATTTTTGCTCTAACCTGAGCTATATAACAACCAACAACTCATTTGATTCAGTACCTCCGGGATCACATGCCTATACCTTCAAAGGAATTAGCGGCAACGCTGGTTTCGGAGGATCACTCAAGATACAACATGTCATCATTCTTTCGGAAATCCGCTATCAGATAGGCGATGTAAGAAGTGAGATAAATACTAAATTCCCGTTTGATGGTCCTATTTGGTGTTTATCTATTGGTTATAGTAATTAAAGTGATAGGTTTCTTTGATATATTCCATAAACAATCTGAGAGCTATTGACATTATCCCCAAAAACATGACCACTTGCAATTAGGATCACCAAAATAGTTGTTGGAAATTCATAGGAAAAGGTCCTGGAATGGGGGAGTTTAAGATAATGCATCTCCACTTTTGGCTATGATATAATAATTTTTATATACTTGAGCCACTAGCTCATCTGGTATAATATTTGCCTTTTATGCCCAAAAATCCACTCGTGAAATAAGGTGCCGATTTAAAATAGATGAAATTACGGGAAAAAAGTGTCGATAACAAAAAGAGCAATAATCCGACGATATCAGAGGAGAGCAATATGTCAAATATTTCTGTGTTCTGCAAAATATCTGATCAAAGCGAAGTCCAGAGGGCAAAGAATTCTCCGAAGGACAGTATATGCGATAAGAGAATCGTACTCTCTCAAAATGGCGACAAGCGGCCAATAAGCAAGAGTGATTCTAATGCCTTCATAAAATCCGGTGCGCAACTTATCAGTGCTGCCTCCGAGGGGAATGTGCAATTGGTCAAAGATCTTTTATCAAGAGGAGCTGATATTAAGGCCGTAGATACAGAAGGAGGAAATGCGCTTTTTCATGCGGCGGCCAACGGGAATGTTGAGATTGTTAAAGCTCTTATTGCAGCGGGTGTTTTTGTAAATGCATATAGTCTGTCGGGATCCACACCTTTAAAACGGGCTTGCTCCTTCGGCAATCTTGATGTTGTAAGAGAGCTTCTTAAAGCAGGGGCAGCAGTTAATTTTTCAGGAGTTGCCACCCAATCGACCGCCTTACACTGCGCTGTAGTGTCAGGCAAGAAAGAAATCGTTGAAGAACTGATCGATGCTGGCGCGGATATTGAAGCTGGGAGCGACATCTCAACAGCCTTAGCGGAGGCGGCGTCAAGAGGAAATATTGAGATCACAAGAACTTTGCTCAAATTCGGAGCGAACCCTACTCCTCGATATGATTCTTATATACATAGCAAACAACCGCTGTTTGAAGCTATCTTTAACAGGGATGCAGAGTCGGTCAAACTATTGGTAACGTCAGGAGCATATGTTGATTTGGATATTTGCAGGCGGGGAGACATAGTTGAAAATTGGACGCCTCTGATGTGTGCTGTTGAAATGGGATCGACTGATATCGCAAAGTTCCTCATCGAATCGGGTGCCGATACAGGTAAAAAAGATTGGTTAGGCAGAACAGCCCATGACATCGCAGCAGAGCGAAAGGACGAAAAAATGCTGAGAGTCCTATCGGAAACCCATGCGCTTCCCGGAGCAAAGGGAAAAATGCGATCCGTACAAAATGTGTGCCGGAATGCAGATGTTAATTCTAAAGATATATACGGTCGGACAGTAATTATGGACCTAACAGAGAAACCCTCCGGTCCTTATACAGAAAGAGTTGCGGCTCTGCTCTCAAAAGGTGCCGATATCAATGCTTCAGATAACAGAGGCTGGACCGCATTGACCTATGCCGCAAAAAATGGAGACATGGAAACAGCAGCTTTTTTAATTGTAAACGGGGCTGACCCTAACGTGAAGACAAGACATGGGAGAACGCTGTCTGAGATATCTTTGAATGCAAATCGCGATATTGGGGTTCATGTTTATGGGCATGAGAGCGTTAATGATCATAGCGGTAATTTTGATTATCGAAATACTGTGGACTTCAGGGGAAACGAAAGAAAAAAATGCGCAGATTTATTTCGATCATTAGAGGGTAAACCAAATGAAGAGATCGTCAAGGAATTACATGAATTAAGCAAAAAAGCAGAGAATATAAGTCTTCAAAACCTTCTAAAATAGCTGATATAATATCTAAATAATTCCGAGAAGCTCAAAATATTATAGGCCGTTATCATTTTGATGCTGTTGCTTGGGGTTTTCAGGGAAAGAGCTGGTTCAATTGATTGTCCACTAAAATACCATTACAAGTTTCAGCAACGTTGTGCTAAAATTATTAAATGTGAGCCACTAGCTCATCTGGTAGAGCACTTGCCTTTTAAGCAAGTGGTGCCGCGTTCAAGTCGCGGGTGGCTCATTTGTTGGGCCCGTAGTGTAGCGGTTTAACACGCCTGCCTGTCACGCAGGAGATCGAGGGTTCGAATCCCTTCGGGCCCGGTTGCAAGTCGAGGTGCCGGGATAGCTCAGTTGGTAGAGCAGTAGCCTGAAAAGCTATGTGTCCGCAGTTCAATTCTGCGTCCCGGCAAATTTTTGCGGAGCAAAAATTTCCTTACTACTTATTCCTTACTGCTTAAACTCCGCAAAAATTAAGGAATAAGCAGTAAGAAGTAAGGAGTAAGGAATAGATAATTTTGATTCCTCTTTGATACTTAATACAGTCTATCTCCCATGTTATAATTTCAGTATTCTAAAATTGTGCAAGGCCCTTCGACAGGCTCAGGGCTGTGAGGTGCTTGCATCGAGCGAGTCCGAGCGAAGCGAGGGCGAGTCGAGATGCCGACGTAGCTCAGTTGGTAGAGCAGCTGTTTCGTAAACAGCAGGTCGTCAGTTCAATCCTGACCGTCGGCTTGGTAGAAAGGCAGCTGTGGAGCTTGTCCCGAGAGGCGTGAGCCGTCGAGGGATAAACAGCAGGTCGTCAGCCTGCCTGCCGGCAGGCAGGTTCAATCCTGACCGTCGGCTTTTGGTAGCTCTGAAGCTCTGAAGTGCTGAAGAGATATTGGGATACCTTGTCTTGGCTTCAGTTCTTCAGCACTTCAGTACTATTATGTTACAATTAACTGACCAATGGAGGTGTTTTTATGGCGAAAAAAATCTTAGTTATTGACGACGAGAAAGACATAGTCGATATTGTAAAAGAGATACTTAAAAATGAAGGCTACATTGTAGAAACCGCTTTTGACGGAGAAGAGGGGCTGAGAAAGGTTGTTGACACAAAGCCTGACCTTGTGGTGGTCGATATCATGATGCCCAAGATGGATGGCTATGAGTTTGTCCGCAGGATGAAAGAAGATCAATCTGTTGCTTCGATTCCGGTGATATTTTTGACTGCCAAAGATCAAACGACGGACAGGTACAAAGGTCTGTCTTTGGGCGTTGCCGCCTATATAGTAAAACTTTTCGATCTTGACGAGCTCAGAGAGACAGTGCGGGAGGTCCTCGAGACCAAGAAAAATTAGCCGACGTACTTTTGCCGACGTAGCTCAGCTGGTAGAGCAGCGGTTTTGTAAACCGCAGGTCGTCAGTTCAAGCCTGACCGTCGGCTTTGGTCTGCTCAAAGAATATGAAAATAAAAACTCTCGTAGTTGGGCCTATTGAGACCAACTGTTATATTATCTCTGACCAGGACTCATCTTCGGCTTTTGTTGTTGATGCGGGCGCTAATCCAGCAGGTATTCTATCTGCCATTGAACAAGAAAGGCTTAACGTAAAGGCGATACTCACTACACACGGACATTTTGATCATGTGACCGCAGTGAAAGAGATCAAAGACAGGCTTAAGGTCCCTTTTCTGATCCACATGGAAGATTCGTTCATGCTTAGTCCTTTGCTGAATCCGGACGGCCCGTTAACTGAAGGGCTTATTTTAAATGCAGGGGACCTTTCGCTGAAAGTGATCCATACTCCGGGACATAGTCCGGGTTGTGTCTGCCTTTACTGCGAAAAAGATGGTATCTTGTTTTCAGGGGACACACTTTTTTATGCTGATCACGGAAGATGTGATCTGCACGGCGGTTCCTATAAAAAAATGATAAAGTCGCTTGAGAAACTTTTTGAACTTCCGGAAGATACAGCTGTATATCCGGGACATGGCCAAAAAACGACAATAGGGGATGAAAAGAAAAGGGGGCTAATTTAGGGATATGGGCACTTCTAGCAATATCTTTTGCTTTTACGGACCAGAGGATTTTCTTGCTGAAGAAGAGATATCATCCCTCAGAAACAGTATAGAGAAAAGCTGCGGAACTCGTCCGGATATCGAATATTTTTCCCCGGACAATATTTCTGCTTCGGATCTTGTCAGCGGCTTGTGCACTTCGTCGCTTTTTGGCGGCAGCAGGATCGCGGTAATGGAAGGGTTCGATGATGAGGACTTGCTTGAAGTGCTTTCCAAAAGAAAAAACTTTCCGGGTTCGGTCAGCCTGGTCATAAAGGCAGACAAGATCGATAAAAGGGGAAAGCTTTACAAACTTTTAAGCGCTGAAGCGACCGTCAAAGAATTCAAGCCTTTCGCCGAATGGGAGACCAAAAAGATCATTGATTGGATCTTAGCAAAGACAAAGGCTGCGGGAAAAACAATAAGTCCTTCTGCTGCGGAACTGCTCAACGATGTATCCGGTCCGTCTTTGCGCCAGCTTGCCTGCGAGATAGAAAAACTTTCCACTTATGCCGCAGACCGCGCATCGATCGAACCGGAAGACATAAGAGCTCTGGCTGTTTCCGGAGATCTCGGAGCTTTTGCGCTTGAAAATGCCTTTGCGTCCCGTGACTTAAAAGCCGCCCTGATCTCTTTGGACGGAGCATTTAGGGCCAAGCAGCCAGCGCACGTTCTTATAGGCAGGCTCGCTTCAAGGCTGCGTCCTTATCTTACAATAAAAGCCTTGAATGTAAAAAAAGTGCCGGCGGGGGATATCATAAGATTGCTGGGGATGAACCCGTATTTTTATGAGCGGTGCAGCGAGGGGGCTGCTCTTTATTCCCTGGAAGAGCTGTTAACTGCATTTGAGACTTTGTCCCGGGCGGATATTGCGGTAAAAAACTCTTCCGCGCCGCCCCGCATCGCAATGGAGCTGGCTCTTATAGATATCATGGTGGGTAAATGATATCTATGGATAGTCACAAATTCAGAGCAAATCTTTTGCTGTTCTTTTTTATCGGGATGTTCCTCCTCCTGATTTTCAAGTTGTTTTATCTCCAGATAATAAAGCATTCTTTTTATATACAGCTTTCCGCCGACCAGAGGCTTCGAGCTGTCGAGCTTTTGCCTGACAGGGGAGATATCCTTGACAGGAACGGGAATGTCCTGGCCACATCGGTTGATAAGTGGTCTATATATGTCAGGCCAAAAGCAATAAGCAACAAAGATGAGGTCCTTTCCAAACTGATAAAGATCGACAAAAAAGACGAGGGATTGATCCGGTCAAAATTTTCTTCAAACACCAATTTCTGGCTCAGAAGGAAAGCCGAGAAAGATTTTGCCGGAAAGATCGCGGCGATAGGCAGCACCGGAATAGATATAACGTCTGAAAAGAAAAGGATATATCCGAAAGGCCGCCTGGCTGCGCAGCTTATCGGTTTTTCCGGACTGGACAACAAGGGATTGTCCGGAATAGAACAGGAGTTTGATTCTTATCTTCTGGGCAAACCCGGAAAATACGTTTTTGAAAGAGATCCTTCGGGCAGAGAGATAACTTCAGGTACCTCTAAACAAGTCCAAAAATCTACCGAAGGGATGAATATTTATCTTACGATTGACGAGTCCATCCAATATGTGGCCCAAAGAGAACTTGAAAAATACATGAAAGAATGCAAGGCGATAAACGGGTCGATAACGGTAGTGGATATAAAGACCGGAGATATACTGGCGGTAGCCGGATATCCTGACTTTGATCCAAACGAGTATTCAAAATACCCTATGGAAAATTGGAAGCTGTCGCCTTTTACAAATATTTATGAGCCGGGCTCAACTTTTAAAGTGATAGCGGCGAGCGCAGGCCTGGAAGAAGGAGTTGTTGATCTTGACTCTCCAATACCAGTTCCCGATTCGATAAGAATCGGCGGAATAACGGTAAGAAATTCCCACGCGCTTAAAATGTTCGGCAAGGCGTATAAAACATTGAGAGATGTTATTGCGGAGTCTTTGAACACGGGGACCGCCTACATCGGCATTAAGCTGGGACCTGAAAGATACTATAAGTATATAAAAAACTTTGGTTTCGGGGAATATAGCGGAATAGAATTTCCCGGAGAACAGCGCGGCATGTTAAGAAGACCCGCTGATTGGTCTAAAAGCGATAGCGCAACATATACTTTCGGGCAAACAATAGCTGTTACCCCGGTTCAGCTGGTGTACGCGGTAGCGGCTATCGCAAATGAAGGCGTCAGGATAAAGCCGCGGCTTATTAGAAAGATAGAGAGCATAGATGAGGATATCGTGCGCTCAGTATCACCGGCCCAACTTGGCAGAGCTATAAGCGTTTCAACCTCCAAAAAAGTAAAGGAGCTTATGAAAGGCGTGGCTACAATGACGCACGGTACCGGGCATAAAGCGGTTATGTCCCGGTTTTCCGTTGCTGTAAAAACCGGAACGGCACAAAAACCTGCTCCCGGAGGCGGTTATATGAAAGATAGATTTGTCGCTTCTATTGTAGGTTTTTGTCCGGCAAAAGATCCGGCAATAGCCATACTTGTCGTGATCAATGAGCCTAAAACATCCATTTGGGGAGCGACCGTGGCTGCGCCGGTTTTCAAAAATGTCGGGGAGTTCACTCTAAGATATTTGAACGTTGCTCCCGACCTGTGATATAATTTTTAGCAAATGTCTCGTATATTATCGGGTATTCAACCTTCCGGACGCCTCCATCTCGGCAATCTTATAGGTGCTTTGCAAAACTGGGCCACGCTTCAGGACAAGCATGAGTCCTTTTTTGAGATCGCGGACCTTCACGCTCTTACAACCGGGTATATGAATACCCATGAACTCAAAGAAAATATTTTTCAGCTTGCCGTGGACATGGTCAGCGCGGGACTGGACCCGAAAAAATGCACTATCTTTGTGCAATCGGACGTTCCGGAGCATTGCGAACTGCATCTGATGCTCTCCATGATAACCCCGCTTTCCTGGCTTGAAAGAGTACCCACATAT